>ERZ1370068.7859-contig-6752_pt1 | contig 44503 bp, 63 predicted proteins | sample MGYA00561227_ERZ1370068 | MGnify/ENA primary metagenome ERZ1370068 (study PRJEB38410, sample SAMEA6850437) | metagenome | study: Metagenomic assessment of the ecological functions of the soil: analysis of the soil microbiota associated with the...
TCTCAATCAGTCCACGCGCTCGACCCGCTGAGCGGAGCCGAAATCAGGCAGGCCGTCGCGACGCTGCGCCAATCCGGACACCTCTCCCGCAAGCGCGCTTTGGCACGATCACCGTTCAACCGCGCGGCAAAAGTTGGCCCGCAGCCCAGAGCGCGCGCGTCGTCGTCGGTTTCGACTGGACGCGGAATGAAGCATTCGTCGCCGTCGTCGACCTCAGCGGCGCTCGGCTCGAGTCCTGGACCGTGGTCGACAGCGAGCCTCCCATGCGGTTGTTGACGATTCGGCGCGCCGAAGAGATCGCGCACGCCGATCCGCGCTGGGTTGCGGCGATTACGTCGCGTGGGATCGACACTGCGCGTGTCGGTGTGCTCGTTAGCCTCCCGGAACGCGCAAAGCTTCCGCGTCAGGGCGCCGACCGGGTGGTCGGCGCGTTCGTCTGGTTGCGCGACGCCATTCCGAACGCGCTCACGGTCGGCGGAATTCTGATGCAAGTGAACTTGACGCAGGGGCGTCTCGACGGATTCGTAGACTCCCACGCGCCCATGGGCAATGCCGATTCGGCGGCCACGAAAGCGGTTTGGCCTCCCCGCGTGCCGCGCTCGCTCCACTCGGCACACGGAACAGCGCGGGCCCGTCGGTGCGCGTGGCGGGAAACGAGATCACGTGGGACCATTGGCGCTTGCGCGTCGGCGTCGATCCTCGGCGCGGACTCGAGATTCACGATGTGTCGTTCGCCGACGCCGGCCGATGGCGCTCGATCCTGTACAGCGGATCCGTGAGCGAGATCGTCGCGCCGTATGGCGATCCAACGTTCTCGCACGTGGTATCCGCGTGACGAAGGCGACTACGGCATGGGCATCTACAGCCAGACGTCGGCCGTGCCGCTGAACGACGTGCCCGCCAACGCCGCCTTTCTCGACGGCGACGATGCACGACCATCTCGGCCGCCCCGTCGCGGTGCGCGCGCGCCATCTCCGTCTACGAACGCGACGGTGGGATCCTCTGGCGCCACGCGGATCTCTCGCGACGCGCGCGTCAACTCGTCATCAGCGCTCAATCCACGATCGACAACTATGACTACCAATTCAACTGGATTCTGAATCAGGACGGAACGATCGCCGGCGAAGTCGTGCTGTCGGGAATCATGAACGTGAATGCGACATCGCGGATGCGCGACACCGCGCACGCGGAGGGCCACGAATCGTTCGGGCATCTCGTGGCGCCAGGTATCAACGCGCCGAATCATCAGCACTTCTTCAGCTACCGGTTGGACCTCGACGTCGACGGCTCCGCGAACACGGTGTTCGAGACGGAGACGCACGCCGCGCCGGCCGCGACCAACCCGAAGGGCGAGCTCTTCGCGATGGGTGAGCATCCGCTCGTCGGCGGAGCACGACGCGATGCGGGACGTCTCATTCGCGACCGCGCGCGCGTGGCGCATCGTGAACACGCACGAGACGAACGCGCTCGGCCAGTTCACCGGGTACACGTTGGCGCCCGGACGCGGCGACGCCGGCGTTCCGCGCTCGCCGAATCGGCGCCGATGCGAACGGCGGGCTTCATCGCGCACCAACTCTGGGTCACGCCGTACTCGCCCGACGAGCTGTACGCCGCCGGCGAGTTTCAGAACCTCGGGCGGGACAGCGAGGGACTGCCCACGTGGACGCGCGCCAACCGATCGCTCGCCGACACCGACGTCGTGCTGTGGTACACGCTCGGCATCACGCACATTCCTCGCGCCGGAGGATTGGCCGTACATGCCGGCGCACCGCGGAGGGTTTCGCCTGGTGCCGACGTCGTTCTTCGCGCGCAATCCCACGCTCGACGTGCCGCCGGAGCGCCCATGACGCCGTCGGTACGTGATCAGGGTTCGATCCACTCCCGATAGGCGCGAACCGGCCGAAGCACGCTCTCGCCGGCCTCGTAGTCGGGCCGCCTGACCAGCATCGCGTGCATGTATCCGTTCATCTCCCCGATCATCTCGGTGTGCAGGATGCGGTTCGCCGGATTGGGATGCAGAAGAAAGTCGATCTGCCTGGCGTGGTAGCGATCAAAGTCGCCGAGCGTACCAGTTGTGAGCGCGAAGGAGGGGCGGAAATAGTCCATCATGCGCTGCGACGCGCGCCACGTTCCGCCGGTCGAGTCGGTGATCACGCGCTTTCCGTCGAGCATGATGTTGCGGTCATCGTACGCCAAGACGACGAGCGTGTTGCGGTCGTTGCGGCGCAGCCACGCGGCGATCTTCTCGCCGTGGCGGGGCTCGAAGCTGTAGTTGGCGTCAAGGAACGCGATCCTTTCGAGCCAGTCGGGCAGGGCATTCTGTCCATCGATGAAGCCCCAGAAGAACGAGCCGCCGCCGCTGTGACCGGTGAGCGTGACCGACATCCCGGGCGGATTGCCGACGGGCCGCGCGAACGCGATCGACCATCGTGACGATTCGTGCATTGGCGTTCTCATATCCACGGATGCGCCGCCATTCGGGCCAACTCTTCGTGTCGGCCTCGAGGTAGACGACGATCGCGTTGCTCAAGCCCGCGGGCGCGCAACGCCCGCGTCTGTGCGCCGATGTGCTGGATGTCGAAATGCCAGTCCATTCCTTCCGTGAGAGGCTCGACCTATAGTCTGCGCGGTCGAATTTCCGTTCGGCAATGCGTAAAGAATGAGGCTCGACTCGTTTCTGTGGATCGAGACGCCGTGGCGCGACGATCGTCGCCGTGACGCCCGAGTCCAGCACAAGAACCTCAACTCGTTCAGTCGACGTCCCCGACTGCGCAGCGGGAGGGCTGGGCGCCGGTGCACGACTGCATGCGGCGATGAGCGCCGTACCCACAACGACAGCCAGCGGCATGCGACGACTCATGCGGAGCGACGCTCTTGCCTCAGAGCTCCCACTCTGAGCTCCCACTCTGAGCGTCGGCGCGCACGTTTCGCGTTCGGCTTATCACTCGACGGCGGTGAACAGATATTCGGATGGGCGACATCAGTCACAGGCGTTGCGGGTCGATGTCATTCGTTGAGAAGGGAGCTCGACGCGGGGACTCAACGACCTTGCCGGCGTCAGCCACACCAACTCTACGCATACTCTTCAACGCCCAGCCGGAAGTCGATGGCACCAGCTTACGGGGATGTGATCGAGGCACGACTCGCGACCCGATCCTATCTACGAACTCGAACACGCCGCCGATCAATTCGCGCCGGGAATTGCCCGCAGCCGGACCCGATGCAAAAACCCTTGACAGCGGGCATCTGGGGCTAAATCGCGGGAGCGTGCAACAGTTCGCTGTAGCGGCGGCGCCACGAAAGCGAACACAGCACCGGGTTTCGCATCGAATTGGCGGCTTCGCGGAGCGGTCCCGGGATTTGCCAGCCGACGAGATCCGGCAACGCCTCTGAGATCTCTAATTACCGGACTCTTGGCGTTTTTCAGGGCGGAGCTAATATGTCGCCCCCGTGATGCAGATCGCGGGTGTTGTGTCTGTGCAGTCGGCGTCCTTCCCCGCTGACCTGCACGAGAGTGGTTCCCACCCACCTTGTTAGCGAGAAATGTCGCGATGAAGCGCCCCATCCAACTCGTCCTGGCCATTTTGGTCCTCGCCGCTGCGTGCACCGACGACAAAGTCGTTGAGAAGACGCACGGTGACATCGCCAACGCGTCCTCGTCTCACCATGTCCTCGCTGCCGAGCGGGGCTTCCACCGTGTGTACTGCCGCGGTGAAGGAGCGCGACGATCTGCTCGTGTCGGTCGGTCGTGCCAGTGAATCGGCAAAAACGAGAATTGTTGCATTAGGCGCGCTGGTCGACGACACCTGCTACTAAGGCCATAACATGCGGAGTAAGAATCGGGACCGCCGCGTTTGCGGCAGCTGCTAGCGCCAGCTGCGTCCACGAAGGTCGCGCACGCGCAGAAGGCGCTCGTCTATTGTCCAGTGAGCATCGATGCATCGGGCTGCGGTCGGATTGTCGATGCGCTGGCGTCGCGATTCCCTGATGGCGTGGAGCGCGGCTACGACGGCACGAGCGGCACGGTCGATCTGCGGAAGGCGGATCTGCAGCACTACGCCGTGTTCGTCGTTCCATCGCTCGCCGACAACGACGCGACCAAGCCGTACGCGCTGCTCCGCGAGCTCGCGCCGGCGCTGCGCATGGCGATTGGCGGCCGGGTCGCCGTGTGATTCCGGTGCGCCGGGACCAGGGCTGCCGCGAACCGCGACGCCAGGAACGATGTCGTTGGAAATCTTGCATCGTGGGCGGCGGATGGTCATGCGTTCAAGACACGGTCTCGTCGGCCTCGTGGCTGTTTCTGGATCTCTCATCGGAGGCGGGCGAATTCGGTATAGCTGGTGCGAAAGCCATGTCGCCGCTGGAGGAGGTTTCGGCGGACGCGGAGCTACAGAGTTTTTCGTCGGTGGAAGCGCTGGCGGGCGCAACGTCTGGTGCTGCTGAGCAAGGGCGGGACAGCCATCGCGTATGGCAACATGGCGTCGCTCGGGTTGCACATCGGACGAGAAGGAGCAGCGCGCGCGTCGGCCGGAGCGATGGCGGGGACGGCGAGCCGTCGGACGGTTGCTCGTGACGTGCTCGCTCGGTCGGCGGTCGCGCGTCGGAAACGGCGGACGGCAGGAATGCAGCGCGGAGCGCGTCGACGGCAAGTGCGTCGTTGTCGACGGCATCTACCGCGTCCGCGAACAGCATTCGCCACGCTGACGGCGGCATAGCCTGAACCACGCCCTGTGTCGAGACCGTGACTGCTTTCACCGGCACGGGCTTCGGGCCGGGCGTTCACGGTCGTGATCACGGTGCACGAGGACCCGCACTGGCAGGATCCCGATCGGACCGTGCACCGCCATCGCGAACGCAGAGCGGCGGTTTTACGAACAGCACGTTCGTCGTGGACCAGCACGATCGGCGTACGTTCGCCACAGCAATTGGCTCGCCATCGGATTGAGCGCGCAGGTGACATTTACCGACGCCAAGGGACTGGACATCACTTTCGCTGGCACAGGCGCCGGTACCGTGAATGGCTCGGCGACCCTCCGACTTCGCGCAGACCTTCACATGCGTGTCAACTGACCATCATGCGTTCCGGGACCGCAGGTGGATAACGACGCGGTTATCACGTTGACCGCGGTACGCACCCCGGGGTCCGCATTCGCCGGCTGGTTGATCACCGGCGGTCCGCCGGGCAGCCCGAGCCCGTCCGCTGGGTAGCAACACGAGCGGGACGTACGTTCGGAATGAAGAATAAGGCCATTCAAGTCCAGGCCACGTTCAACGGGCCGTGAATAACGCCGAGCTTCACGAAAGGCGCTAACCAGACGGTGCTCGAGGATGCGGCCGCGCGTCAGTCGGTGACGGACTGGGCGACGGCGATCAGCGCGGGTCCGCCGAGACGAGAACGGCCAGGCGCTGGACTTCATCGTCAGCAACGACAACAACGCGCTGTTCTGCGCGCAGCCGGCGCGTGCGGCGAACGGGACCCTGACGTACACGCCGGCGCGCGAACGCGCAACGGCTCCGGCGACCGTGACGGTGCACGCATCCACGACAACGGCGGAACGCGCGAACGGCGGCGTCGACACGAGCGCGCACGCAGACGTTCACGATCACCGTGACCGCGGTCAACGACGCCCCGAGCTTCACCAAGGGCGCGAACCAGACGGTGAACGAGGATGCCGGTGCGCAGACGGTGCCGCGGCTGGGCGACGGCGATCAGCGACGGGCCCGGCGAACGAGTCCGGCCAGACGCTCAACTTCATCGTCACGCAACGACAACAACGCGCTCTGTTCTCGGCGCAGCCGGCGGTGAGCGCCGACGGGACGCTGACCTACACGCCGGCCGCCAACGCCAACGGCACGGCGACGGTCACGGTCAAGATCCACGACAACGGCGGCACCGCGAACGGCGGCGTCGACACCAGCGCCGACGCAGACGTTCACGATCACCGTCACCGCGGTGAACGACGTCGCCGAGCTTCACCAAGGGCGCCGACCAGACCGTGCTCGAGGATGCCGGCGCGCAGACCGTGCCACGGCTGGGCGACGAGCGATCAGTCGCCGGCCCGGCCGAACGAGATCGGCCAGACCGTCGACTTCATCGTCACGCAACGACAACAACGCGCTGTTCTCGGCGCAGCCGGCGGTCATCGCCACCGGGACCCTGACCTACACGCCGGCGGCCAACGCGCAACGGCGCCGGCGACCGTCACGGTCACGATCCACGACAACGGCGGCACGCGCGAACGGCGGCGTCGACACGAGCGCGGCCGCAGACGTTCACGATCACCGTGACGCCGGTGAACGACGCCCCGAGCTTCACGAAGGGCGCCGACCAGACGGTGAACGAGGACGCTGGCGCGCAGACGCGTCACGCGGCTGGGCGACCGCGATCAGCGCGCGGCCCGGCGAACGAGTCCGGCCAGACGCTCGACTTCATCGTCACGAGCAACGACAACGACGCGCTGTTCTCGGCCCAGCCGGCGGTCTGCGCCGACCGGGACGCTGACCTACACGCCCGGCCGCGAACGCGAACGGCTCGGCGACCGTCACGGTCCAGATCCACGGACAACGGCGGCACCGCGAACGGCGGCGTCGACACCAGCGCCGCGCAGACGTTCACGATCACGGTCACCGCGGTCAACGATGCGCCGAGCTTCACGAAGGGCGCCGACCAGACCGTGCTCGAGGACGCTGGCGCGCAGACGGTCACCGGATGGGCGACCGGCGATCAGCGCCGGCCCGGCTGACGAGGCCAGGCAGACGGTGAACTTCATCGTCACGCAACAACAACAACGGCCTTGTTCTCGGCGCAGCCCGCGATCGCGCCGAACGGCACGCTGACCTTACACGCCGGCGGCCGACGCGTATCGGCGTGGCAACCGTCACCGTTCAGATCCACGACAACGGCGGAACGGCGGACCGACACGAGCGCCGACGCAGACCTTCACGATCACGGTGACGCCGGTCAACGACGCGCCGAGCTTCACGAAGGGCGCGGACCAGACGGTGCATCGAGGACGCTGGCGCGCAGACGCGTCGCCGGGCTGGGCGACGGCGATCAGCAAGGGCCCGGCGAACGAGAGTCGGCGCAGACGCTGAGCTTCATCGTCACGAACAACAACAACGGCGCTGTTCTCGGCGCAGCCGGCGCGTCGATGCCGAACGGCACAGCTGACGCTACACGCCGGCGGCCGAACGCGAACGGCTCGCGCGACAGTGACCGTCGCGCTCAAGCGACAACGGCGGCACGGCGAACGGCGGCAGTCGACACGAGCGCGCCGCAGACGTTCACGCATCACGCGTCACACGCGGTGAACGACGCGCCGAGCTTCACGAAGGGCGCCGGACCAGACCGTCCTGGAGGACGCGGGCGCGCAGATCGGTGCCGGATGGGCGCTGACGAATCAGCGCCGGGCCGGCCAACGAGAGCGGACAGGTAGCTTCAACTCACCGTCACGAACAACAACAACGGCCTGTTCAGTCGGCCCAGCCGTGCGATCGACGCCGGGCACGCTGACGTACACGCCGGCGGCCAACGCGAACGGCACGGCGACGATCACCGTCACGCTCAACGACAACGGCGGCACCGCGAACGGCGGCGTCGACACGAGCGCCACGCAGACGTTCGTCGATCACCGTGACGCCGGTCAACGACGCGCCGAGCTTCACCAAGGGCGCCGATCAGATCGGCGCTCGAGGATGCCGGGCGCGCAGACCGTGGCCGGGCTGGGCGACGGCGATCAGCGCCGGGCCCGGCGGACGAAGCCGGCCAGATCGCTGACTTCATCGTCGACGAACAACAACAACGCGCTGTTCTCGGTGCAGCCGGCGATCGACGGCGAACGGGACGCTCACGTACACCGCCGGCGCCGAACGCGAACGGCTCGGCGACGGTGACGGTGCGGCTTCACGACAACGGCGGCACGCGCGAACGGCGGCGTCGACACGAGCGCGCCGCAGACGCTTCACGATCACGATGACCGCGGTCAACGATGCGCCGAGCTTCACTGAAGGGCGCCGATCAGACGGTGCTCGAGGACGCGGGCGCGCAGACCGTCACCGGCTGGGCGACGGCGATCAGCGCCGGGCCGCCGGACGAGAGCGGGCCAGACGCTGAACTTCATCGTCACGAACAACAACAACGCGCTGTTCTCGGCGCAGCCGGCGATCGCGCCGAACGGCACGCTGACCTACACGCCGGCGGCGAACGCCAACGGCGCGGCGACGGTCACGGTGCACGCTGCACGACAACGGCGGCACGGCGAACGGCGGCGTCGACACGAGCGCCGCAGACCTTCACGATCACCGTGACGCCGGTCAACGACGCGCCGAGCTTCACCAAGGGCGCCGACCAGACGGTCGCTCGAGGATGCCGGTGCCGCAGACCGTCGCCGGATGGGCGACGGCGATCAGCGCCGGCCCGGCGGACGAGAGCGGCGCAGACGCTGACCTTCATCGTCGACGAACAACAACAACGGCGCTGTTCTCGGCGCAGCCGCGCGATGCGCCGCGAATGGCACGCTGACCTACACGCCGGCGGCCGAATGCGATCGGCACGGCGACGATCACGGTCACGCTGCACGACAACGGCGGCACGGCGAACGGCGGCGTCGACACGAGCGCGCCGCAGACGTTCACGATCACGGTCACCGCGGTGAACGACGCGCCAAGCTTCACTAAGGGCGCCGACCAGACGGTCTCGAGGACGCCGGCGCGCAGAGCCGTGCCGGCTGGGCGCACGGCAATCAGCGCCGGTCCGGCGAACGAGAGCGGCACAGACGTGCGCTGACGTCGTCACGAGCGAACAACAATCCGGCTGTTCTCGGCGCAGCCGGTGCATCGACGTCGACCGGGACGCTGACCTACACACCAGCCGCCGAATGCGCTAACGGCGACAGCGACCGTGACCGTGCACGCTGCAGGACAACGGCGGCACAGCGAACGGCGGAGTCGAGACCACGCAGTACGCTGCACGATCACGCGTCAACGCCGGTGAACGACGCGCCGAGCTTCACGAAGGGTGCCGATCAGACCGTGCTGCGAAGACGCGGGCGCGCAGACGGTGCGCGGGCTGGGCGACGGCGATCAGCGCGGGGCCGGCGAACGAGGGCACTCAGACGCTGACGCTTCATCGTCACGAACAACAACAACGCGCTGTTCTCGGCGCAGCCGGCGATCGGCGCCGACCGGGACAGCTGACCTACACCGCGGCGCCGAACGCGAACGGCTCAGCGACGGTGACGGTGCAGTCTGATGGACAACGGCGGAACGGCGAACGGCGGCGTCGACACCAGCGGCGACGCAGACCTTCACCATCACGATCACCGCGGTGAACGATGCGCCGAGCTTCACGCAAGGGCGCGGACCAGACGGTGCTCGAGGATGCCGGGGCGCAGAGCGGTCCCGGGCTGGGCGACAGCGATCAGCGCTGGTCCGCCTGATGAGAGCGGCCAGGCGTTCGAACTTCGTCGTCACGCAACAACAACAACGCGCTGTTCTCGGCGCAGCCGGCGGTCGCGCCGAACGGCACGCTGACCTACACGCCGGCGGCGAACGCGTACGGCATCGGCGACGGTGACCGTGCACGCTGCACGACAACGGCGGCATCGGCGAACGGCGGCGTCGACACGAGCGCGCGATCAGACGTTCACGATCACGCTGACGCCGGTGAACGACGCGCCGAGCTTCACGAAGGGCGCCGAACCAGACGGTGCAATCGAGGATGCCGGTGCGCAGACGCGTCACCGGATGGGCGACGGCGATCATCCGCTGGCCCGGACGAACGAGAGCAGCAAGTCGTCGAACTTCCTGGTGACGAACGACAACAACGGCACTTGTTCTCGGCGCAGCCGGCGTGTCGATGCGACTGGGAACGCTGACGTACACGCCGGCGCGCGAACGCGAACGGCTCGGCGACGGTGACGGTGCAAGATTCACGACGACGGCGGCACGCTCGAACGGCGGAGTCGACACGAGCGCGCGCCGCAGACGTTCACGATCACGGTCGATCGCGGTCAACGACGCGCCGAGCTTCACGAAAGGTGCCGACCAGACGAAGCTCGAGATGCCGGCGCGCAGTACAGCGTCCGGTTGGGCGACGAGCAATCAGCGCGGGACCCGCCGACGAGAGCGGGACAGACAGTGAGCTTCCATCGTGTCGCAACGACGAACACCGCGTCTCTTCTCGGCTCAGCCGGCAGTCGGCGTCGAACGGCACGCTGACCTACACGCTCGCGCCGCGAATGCGAACGGCGACGGCGACCGATCACCGTTGCACGCGCAAGGACAACGGCGGCACGGCAAACAGCGGCGTCGACGCGAGTGCGCACGCAGACCTTCGTCGATCACCGTGACGCCGGTCAACGACGATGCCGAGCTTCACGAAGGGCGCGGATCAGACGATGCTCGAGGACGCGGGCGCGCAGACGGTCGCAGGCTGGGCGACAGCGATCAAGCACGGGTCCGCCGGACGAGGCGGACCAGCCGCTGACCTTCATCGTCACCAACAACAATAACGCGCTCGTTCTCGGCGCAGCCCGTCGATCGATCGCGGCCGGTAACGACGCGGACCTTATACCTCGGCGCCGCAACGCGAACGGGTCAGCGACAGTGACAGTGCAGCTGACGGACAACGGCGGAACGGCTGAACGGCGGCGTCGACACGAGCGGCGACGCAGACCTTCACCATCACGGTCACGCGCGGTGAACGATGCGCCGAGCTTCACGAAAGGCGCGGACCAGACGGTGCTCGAGGATGCCGGGGCGCAGACAGTCGCCGGACTGGGCGACGGCGATCAGCGCCGGTCCGCCCGACGAAGCGGGCGCAGACGGTCGACTTCCTGGTCTCGCAACAACAACAACGGGCTGTTCACGCGTCCAGCCGGCGGTCGCGCTCGAACGGCACGCTGACGTATACGCCCGCCGCGAATGCGAACGGCACCGCCACGGTGACCGTGCGAGTCACGACAACGGCGGCACGGCGAACGGCGGTGTCGACACGAGCGCGCGCAGTCAGACGTTCACGATCACCGTCAATCCGGTGAACGACGCGCCGAGCTTCACGAAGGGCGCCGACCAGACGGTGAACGAGGACGCCGGCGCGCAGAGCGTCGCGGGCTGGGCGACGGCGATCAGCGGCGGCCCGGCGAACGAAAGCCGGACAGGTCGTCGAACTTCATTGTCAGCAACGACAACAACGCGCTGTTCTCCGCGCAGCCGGCGTGTCGTGCGGCGAATGGAACGCTGACGCACACCTCGGCAGCCGAACGCCAACGGCACGGCGACGGTGACGGTCGCAGATTCACGACGACGGCGGCACCGCGAACGGCGGCGTGCGACACGAGCGCCGGTGCAGTGCCTTCACGATCACGGTGAATGCGGTGAACGACGCCCCGAGCTTCACGAAGGGTGCCGACCAGACCGTGCTCGAGGACGCCGTGGCGCAGAGTGCATCACAGGGTGGGCGACGGCGCTTCAGCGCCGGGCCGGCCGACGAGAGCGGGCCAGGCGGTGAGCTTCATCGATCGCCGGCAACAACGAACCCGAGCGCTGTTCACTCGTGCGGGCCCAGCGGTCGGCGTCGAGCGGCACGCTGGCCTACACACCGGCCGCCGAACGCCTTCGGTGGCGGCGACCGTGACGGTGGAAGCTCCGGATGACGGCGGTGGTACCGCGAACGGCGTGGCTCGACGCCAGCGCCGACGCAGACGTTCACGATTACCATCAACGCGACGGGCCGTGAACGACGCCCCGGAGCTTCACGAAGGGCGCCGACCAGACGAAGCCAATCGAGGATGCCGTGGCGCGCAGAGCGGTCGCAGTGGCTGGGCGACTGGCGATGAGCGCGGGCCCGGCGGAACGAGAGCGCGCCGTGTCTCGTGACCTTCACTGTCAGCGAACAGACAACAACCCGCTGCCCCCCGCGCAGCCGGCAGTCGATGGCGGCGCACGGAACGCTGATCCACACCCCGGCGGCGAACGCGTTCCGGCTCGGCGACGGTTGTCACGGTGCAGTACTGGCGACAACTGGCGGCACCGCGGACGGCGGAGTCGACACGCGCGGCGCCGCAGACCTTCAACGATCACGGTGGACCGCGGTGAACGACGCCCCCCGAGCTTCACGAAGGGCGCGGACCAGAACGGTCCTCGAGGACGCCGCGGTGGGCAGTGCGTCACGGGTGGGAAGCGACGGCGCTCATGCGCCGGGCCGGGCCGATGAGGCAGGCCAGGTCGTTGAGCTTCGTCGTCACGAACGACAACGAATCCGGGTCTGTTCGCTGGCGCGACCGGCGGTCGGCGCCGAGCGGGACGCTGACCTACACGCCGGCGGCGAACGCGCAACGGCGGCGGCGATCGGTCACCGTGCAGGCGCAGGATGACGGCGGCACGGCGAACGGCGGCTTCGGTACGAGGAGTCCGACGCAGACCTTCGTGATCAACGATGACGGCCGGTCAACGACGCGCCGGAGCTTCACGAAGGGCGCGGATCGACGGCCAAGCTCGAGGACGCCGGGCAAGCGGCGACGCGTCGCCGGCCTGGGCGACGGCGGTGAGCGCCGGCCCGGCAGAACGAGAGTGGCCAGACGCTGACGTTCGCTGTCGACGAACAGCAACAACGCGCGCTGTTCTCCGCGCAGCCGAGCGATCGGCGGCGAGCGGGCCAGCTCGACCTTTACACGCCGGCGGCCGATGCGTTCGGCACGGCGACGGCGGCCGTCACGGTGGTACCCAAGGACAACGGCGGCATCAGGACGGCGGCGTCGACACGAGCGCGCCGCAGACGTTCAACGATCTACGGTGACCGCGGTGAACGACGCTCCGAGCTTCACGAAGGGCGCGGACCAGACGGTCGCTCGAGGACGCCGGTGCGCAGTCCGCTGACGTGGCTGGGCGACGGGCGCTGATCTACGGCGCCGTCCGACTGACGAGGCGCAGGCCAGAGCGTTGAACTTCATCGTTACGGTAACGACAACGCATGGGCTGTTCGTCGGCACAGCCCGCAGTCGATCGCCGCCTGTGGACGCTGACCTACACCGCCGGCCGCGAACGCGATACGGCGTGGCGATCGTGACGGTGCAAGCTCCACGACGACGGCGGGACGGCGAACTCCGGCGTCGACACGAGCGCTCGCGCAGACGTTCACGATCACGATCAAGCCGGTCAACGATGTGCCGAGCTTCACGAAGGGTGCCGACCAGACGGTGCTCGAGGATGCGGCGCCGCAGAGCGGTCACGGGCTGGGCGACCGCACGTCGGCTGGCCCGGCGGACGAGTCGAGGCGACAGGCGCCTGAACTTCATCGTGAGCGAACGACAACAACGCGCTTGTTCTCGGCGCAGCGCCGGCGGTCGATGCCCTCCGGCAGCTGTCGTACACGCTCGGCGGCGAACGCAGTTCGGCTCGGCTACCGTGACGGTGCAGATCGCACGACAACGGTGGGACGGCTGGACGGCGGCGTCGATACGAGCGGCGCCGCAGACGTTCAAGATCTACGTGGCGGTCGGTGAACGACGCGCCGACGTACACCCTGACTACATCGCACACGTCAAACGAGGACGCGGGCCGCAAATGTTCCTGCCGCTCACCGGCGCTAGTGCTGGCCCGTCGAACGAGAACCCGGCGCTCACGATCACACGGTGTCGAATCAACAACAGCGCACTCTTCAGCGCGCAGCCGTCGATCAATCTGGTGACTGGAGTGTTGACGACACCGCCGTCGCGAACGCCAACGGAACGGCGTCGTGACGGTGAAGGACAACGATGACAAAGAACGGCGGAATCGACGAGACGACCAAAACTGACCATCACGGTCAACTCAGTCAACGATGCGCCGGTGACACACTTCTCATCACCCCGCCACCGAACGCCGCCAATGCCTCGCGGGAGCGACCGGCAGCTTCCAGGACATGGACCTTGGTGATGCATCCTCGACGGAGACGCACACCAGCACACCATCGACTGGGGTGACGGCGCGATCGACTGCCGCGACGATCACCGGTGCAACAGCAGGCAGACCACGCGGAACTTCAGTGGCCTCGCACACCTTACGCTGTCGCCGGAGTCTACACACTCGTCGCCTACATCAAGGATAAGGCTGGCGTCGTTGACGACTCGGTCTAGGCTGTACGTCGTCGTCTACGACCCGGGCGCTGGCTTCTGTCACGGGAGGCGGCTGGATCACTTCGCCTGCCGGTGGCCTACGCGGCGAATCTCATCGCTGACGGGGAAGGCCACCTTCGGATTCGTGTCGAAGTACAAGAAGGGGCAGAGCACCACCGGATGGCGACACCGAGTTCCAGTTCCAGGCGGCGGGCTTCAACTTCAAGTCCACGTCCTATGAGTGGCTGGTGGTCGTCGCGTGGGCGCGAAGGCGCAGTACAAGGGGTCGGGAACGATCAACGGAAGCGGTGACTCATCTCTTCATGCTCACCGCCATCGACGGCGAGCTCAAAGCGCAAGAGCGCCGACACCTTCCGCATGAAAGTCGGGAACAACAAGACCACGAACGCGCGGTGATTCTACGACAACTCTCGTGGCGCGCCCGATACCGCCGATCCGGTGACCGCGCGCTGGGAGGCGGCAGCATCCAGATCCACGACAAGCAGGGGCAGACGCCAACGAGTAGTCTCGAAAGAACCCCGGCATCGACAGCCGATGCAGGGGTTCTTGGGCTAGTGGAAAATGCCGATCCAGAGTTGCAGCGACGCGTCGCAGGCGACTCGCGCTCGACCGCCCCAGGCTCCATCTTGGGGCCGTGAGCAACGACCCTCTCCGCCCGGTCGCTGCGCTACATCCGACCGCTACCGCATCGAGACGCGAGCTTCGGACAGGGGCGGCATGGCCACCGTGTATCCTCGCGCGCGATCTCAAGCACGATCGCGACGTCGCCATCAAGGTCCTCCACTCTGACCTGGGCGCGCGCACTGGGCGCCGAGCGGTTCCTCGCCGAGATCCGGACGACGGCGCGGCTGCAGCACCCGCACATCCTGCCCCTGCTCGACTCGGGCGACGCCGACGGCCTGCTCTACTACGTGATGCCGTTCGTCGCCGGTGAGACGCTGCGCGCGCGGCTGGAGCGCGAGCGGCAGCTCCCGGTCGCCGACGCCCTGCGCATTGCGCGCGAGGTGGCCGACGCACTCGCGTGCGCGCGCACGCGCAAGGATCGTCCATCGCGACGTCAAGCCGGAGAACATCCTGCTGCAGGGCGGGCACGCGCTGGTCGCCGACTTCGGCATCGCCCTCGCCGTGCAGCACGCCGGCCGGACAGCGGATGACGCAGACCGGGCTCTCGCTGGGCACGCCGCAATACATGTCTCCCGAGCAGGCGATGGGAGAGAAGACGATCGACGCCCGCAGCGACATCTACGCGCTCGGCGCGATCACGCTACGAAATGCTCACCGGCGAGCCGCCGTTCACCGGGGCGACGGTCCAGGCCATCGTCGCCGAGTGCTCACGGAGGAAGCCGACGTCCATTCGGACGGTCCGCGACACGGTGCCACCGCACGTCGAGGCGGCCGTACTCACGGCGTTGGCCGAAGCTCCCGGCGGATCGCTTCCAGACCGCGGCTGAGTTCACGTCCGGCGCCTGGTGGCAGCCCATAGGCGCGATGGATGTCACGCGCTCACACGCGCACCGGCGGTGGTCGACGACGCCCGGTCGCCGTTACAGAATGCTTCATTGGCGCGCTTGCGCTGGGTGCCGTGGCGGCGGCGTTCGTCGCGGGCCAGAGAGCATGCGCGGCGCTGACGACGCCCCGTTCGCTCGATTCGGCCTCTCCACGCAGGTGACGTGGGAGCCGGGCCTCGAGATCACGCCCGCGATCTCGCCCGACGGTAAGATGGTCGCGTACTCCGCGGGCAACGGCACGACGAGCAAGATCTTCGTGCGTCCGGTCGTGGGCGGCCGCGTCACGCCGCTCACCGACGACACGATCGCCGTCGAGTCGTTCCCGAGTGGTCGCGAGACGGCAGCCGCATCCTGTACGTCAAGGATGGCCAGGTGTTCAGCGCGCCATCGGGCGGCGGGCCTCCGCGGCAGGAAGTGCCGAGAAGCGCGGCGGCGTCGTCAGCGCGACCTGGTCGCCCGACGGAAAAAGATCGCGTACGCCGTCGGCGACTCCCTCTTCATTCACGAGGCCGGCGGAACATCGCGCCGTCGTCGCGACGTTCTGTCGAGCCGAGTATGTGCACGTGGGGACTGCGCGACTTAGATCGTGCGCGCCGCCGGGAATGTCTTCTACCTCGTCGCCGGGCATCGTCTTCGGGAATCGTCATTCCGAATTGGCTTGTCGTCGTCGATGCGAACAGCGGCGCGGCGCGCGCGGTGACGGACAGCCTCGGCCAGCCATCAATCGCCTCGCTGGTCCCGCGACGGCCGTTCGCTGCTGTACGTCTCCACGCGCCTCGGACCGCCCGATGTGTCTCATCGTGACGCTGGGCAGCGATGGCCAGCGCAACGAGTCGAGCCGCGCCGCCTGACGACTGGCCTCAACGTCTCGTCCTTCTCGCTCTCGAATGACGATTCTCGCATCGCCTACGCGGTGATGACCGACGAGCGCGAACCTGTGGTCGCAGCCTGCGGGACGAGCGCACGCCGGCAGGTACGCGGCCGACTCAGGTCACCTTCGGCCAGCAAACGATCGAGGACTTCCTCGATCTCATCGCGATGGGAAGTGGGTCTTCTACGAGTCCGACCCTCGCCGGCAATTGCCGATGTGTATCGCATGCCGCTGCCGTTCGGCGTGGCCCGAACGGCTGACGTCGACATCCGACTGTCGGAGTTCTCGCCGGACGTGTCGCCGACGGCCGTGAAGTCACGTTCCACGCCATGCGGCGGTGGATCGCGAGACGTTCATGCTGCTTCGCCTCGACGGAAGCCCTGTCACCGCCGTTGCGCAAACGCCGGCGCAGGAAATGCTCGGCGCGCTGGTCGCCCGATGGTCGAAGTCGTCGCCTACCTGAGCCTCGCTGCAGCAGCAGCAGGGCCGCATATGGGTGACCGCCGAGCCGAGGATGGCTCTGGCGGCCGAGCCGTCGAGTCGCCGACGGCTTCTTCAGTATGTGGTCGCCCGATGGCCGCCATCTTTCATTCGCGAGCCAGCTTTGTCTGGTGGCTCATTGAGCGTCGTCGCCGTCGACAGCGGATCACCACGGCGCTTGTACGATGCGAATCAGCCGGGATGCCCTCGCGGCGGAACTGAGCGCGTGGAGCGCGGACAGTCTGAAACGCTCTTCTTCAAGAGCCACTCGGCTGACGGGCGCGGCGGCGATCTGGTCGGTGCCGCTTGTCGGCGGTACGCCGCGCAAGGTGATCGAGCTTGGCGACGAGCGACTGCAATCGTACCGGTTCGCGCTTTCGGATCGCGAAAGGACGGATTTACTACCCGCTGACCGACCGGCAAGCGAACGTGTGGGTCATGGAAGTCGACAAACAAGGCGCAGACGTCAGAGCTCCCACTCTGAGCCTCGGCCGTGGCTGATCGCGTTAGGCTTATCACTCGACGGCTGTGGACAGATATTCCTGACATCAGATCTCTGGCTAGGCGTTGAAGGGTAACTGCCGTCGAAGTGCTGAGATTGTCGATCCGCTCGTCCGTGCTCTACGCGCCAACTTCTCTCTCGCCACGAATGACACTGACTTCCAACGCCTAACCTGATATCAGTCATCTGGATGTCTGTTCACAGCCGTCGAGTGATAAGCCTTTGCCGAACGGGCGCGCGAGTCCCAGAGTGGGAGCTCTGACGCCCGTGATTCTGCAACGACTGACCGTCGCAACCTTACGTGTGTTGCTTCTCGGCATCGTTCCGCCATGCCTTCTCGCAGTCGCCGAGCGCTAAGGTGGCGCGCGGTGCGCGTCACCACCGATGGCGCGCTTCACATAGACGGCGCGCTCGACGACGTCGCGTGGTCGCGCGCGCCGATCATCTCCGACTTTGTACAAAAGATTCCCAACGAGGGTGAGGCGCCGAGCGTGTCGACCGAGTGCGGCTGCTCTACGACGACGACGCGCTTTACATCGGCGCGCGACTGCGCGCGTACGGGACCCCGCCGCGATTCGTACGTCGGTCACGCGTCGCGATGCGCGAGAGCGACGCCGAAGTGTTCACCGTATCGCTCGACACGTATCTCGACCGGCGAACGGCATACAGCTTCTCGATATCGTCGGGCGGGGTGCGCGGCGACTTCTACCACTCGCAGGACAGCGAGGACAGCGGTCGCGAATCGCAGTTCGATCCCGTGTGGAGCGCGCGCACGCGCGTCGACGCCGAGGGCTGGACCGCCGAGCTGCGAATTCCGTTCTCGCAGCTGCGGTTCAACGCGGCAGGAAAGGCATGTCTGGGGACTCGAGCTCACGCGCAACGGTGCGCCGACAAGAGCGAGCGCATTCAGTGGGTGCTCATCCCGTCGCCGCGGCGGGTTTCGCGTCGCACTTCGGGAGGCTGGAGGGTATTGCGCGGTATTCCGCCGGCGCGGCGACTCGAGGTGATGCCGTACGTCGCGACGGATCTTCGTATCGCGCGAACGTCAACCCGGCCAATCCGTTCAACGATCAAGCTTCGGCGGTCGCGCTGGCGCTGGACCTCAAGTACGGGCTTGGGCCGAACCTCACGCTCGACGCCACGATCAATCCCGGACTTCGGGCAGGTCGAGCTCGATCCGGCCGTCGTCGAACCTCACCGCGTTCGAGACGGTGTTCGAAGAGCGCCGGCCATTCTTCACCGAGGGCAACGAGTTGCTCACGGGCCGCGGCCAGAGCTTCATCGGACGTCCGAGCTGGTTCTACAGCCGTCGCATCGGCGCGTCGCCGCGCGGCTCGGCGACGGGCGACTTCGTGGATGCGCCGATCGAATACGACGATCCTCGCGGCGACGAAGATCACAGGCCGGCTGGCGTCCGGCCTCTCGCTCGGCGCGCTCGGCTGCGGTGACGCCGCGTGAGTATGCGCGCACGTACAACGTCGCGAGCGATGCGATTGGCGCGAATCGCCGTCGAGCCGCCGAGCTCGTTCGCCGTGGCGCGCGCTCAGCAGGAATTCGGCACGCAGCAGTCCAACGTGGGCGCGTCGCTCACGCACGTGCATCGGCTCGGTCGACGAGCGCGGACAGCTTGAATCGCATTTTGCCGCGCAACGCGATCGCCGGCGGCGCCGATTGGCGGCTCGCGCTACAAGCAGGGAATGTACGAGCTCACTGGCTGGGTCGGCGGCAGTCGACGTGGACGGCGACGCGGCGGCGATCGCCGCGCTGCAGCGCTCGAGCGCGCACTACTTTCAGCGGCCCGATCAGGATCACATCAGCTACGACCCGACGCGCACGTCGCTGAGCGGATGGACGGCGTCGAGTGCGCGCCGACAAGAACGCCGGCCGCTTCACCCTCGGCGGCATTCAGCTGTCGGCGCGATCGACGGGCTTCGACATCAACGACGCCGGCCAGATGCGCAGCGGCGACGACGTCGACTTCAACGCCGACGTTCAGCTGCGCGACACGAAGCCGCATCGGTACTTCCGCTACATCCAGTTCGGCACGTCGACGCAGGCGGGCTGGAATTTCGGCGGCATCCAGCAATATCTGCGCTTCAACGAGAACGGCGCAGGTCACCTTCACAACTTCTGGCGGCGTCACGCTCGGCGGCACGCGTGCATCGCCAGCTCGCTGAGCGACGACCTCACCCGCGGCGGTCCGCTCATGGGAACGCCGAACGCGTACACAGCTCGACGCACGCAGCTCACGAGCCGCCCGAACGTGCCGACAACGTGGAACGCGCGCACCGAGTACTTCGACGACGAGTTTGGCGGCTGGCGCTGGGACGCGAGCGCGGGACATCGCCATGCGTCCGGCGCCGCAGTGGCAAGCGTCGGTCGACCCGACCTACTCGCGCTCAGGTGGACGGGCGGCAGTACGTGAGCACGCGCGCGGGCGGCTCGCGCGCGACCTTCGGCCAGCGCTACATCTTCTCGTTCATCGAGCGCAGCACGTTGTCGGCGCGCTTCCGGCTCAACTACGCGTTGACGCCGAACTTCACGGCCGAGGCGTACGCGGAGCCGTTCGCGGCGAGCGGGCGTTTTTATCGAGTTTGGTGAATTGCTCCGCGCCGCGGAGTCGCGACCTGCGCGTGTACGGCGCGAGCCGGAACGGGCACGACGATCACGCGCGAGAGCGACGGCACGAGCACCGTGAGCGACGGCGCGCGCACGTTCACGCTGCCCGCGCTCGACTTCAACCGGCTGTCGTTCCGCTCGAGTCTCGTGCTTCGGTGGGAATGGCTGCCGAGGAGCACGGCGTTTCTGATCTGGCAGCAGCGTCGCCGGGATTCGAGCGCCGCTGGACGGTTGATCGATCCGCGCGACCTGTTGGATGCGCGCGCGCGACTGGCGACAACTTGCTTCGCGGTGAAGATCAGCATTGGATGGGCGTGCCCTGGATGGTGGGGTCAGACTCCAATTAGCGACCAATCGGGGTCTGACCCCAATTCGCTCTGGGACGGCGTCAGAGTCAGAGCTCCTCACTCTGAGCCTCTGCGCGCATGTTCGAGTTCGGCTTATCACTCGACGGCTGTGAACAGACATCCAGATGATGCGACATCAGGCTAGGCGTTGTTGGGTCGAATGTCATTCGTTGATAGGGGAGTTGCGCGGACCTAGCACGACTCGCCACCATCGCCACGGTCAGTACTCTCAACGCCTAACCAGAAGTCTGACGTCATAACGTCTGTTCACAGCCGTCGAGTGATAAGCCGAACCAGACGCCGCGGGCGAGGCTCAGAGTGGGAGCTCTGAGATCCGCCTTCAGGCCCACGTTTTGCGTTAACTCGTAGAAAGCGGTATAACTCTCCGTCGCCGTCGGGCATGAGTCGGACTGCCTGCGCCAGTGCCATGTTTCACGCCCAACCGCTCATTCCTCGCCTCGGAGACCGATCGCATGACGCGACCCTGGCGAGACTCTTTAGACATCGGGCGTGTTACTCGCCGCCGCCACGCTCGGCGCGCAAACTCCGCCAGAACGACAGCGCGATCAAGGCCGCGCGCGCGCTGCGGCTCACTGCCGCTCATCACCACGCGCGCCCTCAAGTTCACCACCGACGAAGCGTCGTGGATCTCGCTCGACGTGTCGCCCGACGGCAAGACCGATCGCCTTCGACATCCTCGGCGACCTCTATACGATTCCAATCGCCGGCGGAAGGCCACGCGTATCACGAGCGGCATGGGATGGGATCAGCAGCCGCGGTATTCGCCCGACGGTTCGCAGATCGTGTTCGTCAGCGACCGGAACGGCGCCAAGAATGTTTGGATCGCCAACGCCGACGGCACGAAGCCGCATGCCGTCACGAAGGCGGATCGGATCGGCTTCGCGTCGCCCATCTGGTCGGCGGACGGTCAGTACGTGTTCGCGTCGCGCACCGGTCAGCTCTGGATGTATCACAAGGACGGCGGCAGCGGCTTTGCAGACTGACGGGGCTTCGCGCCGACGGCGCCCCGGCGGCCGGCCCCGCTCCAACCGCGCAACACCTCGGCGCCGCGTTGGCTGCCGATCCGCGCTTCCTCTGGGTGAACGTGAGCGGCAACGTGCCGAGCACACTCCTCGCCAGCACCGTACCCGAGCAAACGAACGACGTCGTCGACGACGAGCGTCAGGACGACGCGCACGGCCGCAGCAACCCGCGACGCCTTGGCCAATATCAGATCGGGCAATTCGATCGCGAGAGCGGCAAGACGCTCGTTCGCTCGGCCGAAGCGGACGGCGCCTTTCGTCCTGTGCCGAGCCCGGACGGCAAGTGGCTTGTCTACGCTGTGCGGCACGACGGTCGCGAAGGGTTCAAGCTCCGCGATCTGACCACGGGCGAAGACCGGTGGCTGATCATGGACGTGCAACGCGACAACACGCAGGGCGGTGGCACGAACGATCGCGACATCTATCCCGGCTCGGCATTCACGCCTGATTCGCGATCTCTCATTACGAGTTTCAACGGCAAGATCTGGCGCGTGGCGGTTCCGTCTGGCGAAGTGACGCCGATTCCGTTCACCGCTGACGTCGATCAGCAGATGGGACCACTCGCGAAGTTCGCGTATCCGATCAACGACTCCGTTCTCACCGTGACGCAGATTCGCGGTGCGAGGCCGTCGCCGAACGGACAGCGCCTCGCGTTCACGGCGCTCGATGTGCTGTACGTCGGCGATCTGACGGCGGCGCGCGGTGGCGTCGGCGCGCAGAAGATCGCGATCGGCAACCCGCGTCGTCTCACGCCAGGCGGCATGGTAGAGCATTCGCCGATCTGGTCGCCCGACGGCCGCTACATCGCGTACGTGACGTGGACGCGATACCGCCGGCGGCAACATCTATCGCGTCGCGGCCGACGGCACGGGCCGTCCCGAGCGACTCACGCGCGCGACCGCGTACTACGACAAGATCGCCTACACGCGCGACGGATCGCGCATCATGGCGGTGCGCGGCTCGCGACAGCAGCCGCATGCGCAACTTCGAGGATTTCGGCAGTCTCGGCGGTGGCGCTGAGCTCGAGTACGTCACGATTCCGGCCGCGGGCGGCGAAGCAACGCGTGTCGACATGGATTGGCGCGGCAGCGTCGCAGGAAGGACGCAACGTGCCGCACATCGGTCCCGACAGCAGTCGCGATGTACGTGTGGGCCGGCACCGAAGGCCTCGTCTCGATGCGCTTCGACGGAACCGATCGCAAAGTCGTCGTGCGTGTCGCCGGTCCACCGCCGCCGGCGCAGCCGCTGCCGCCGGGTGCGACGCCGCAGCCACCGCCGCCGCCGGACGAAGTTCTGCTGTCGCCCGACGGTCGTCGCGCGCTCGTCCACGCCGACAACAACGTCTACCTGATCAACGGTTCCGCCGGTTGCCGGCCAGGCGGCTGCCGGTCTCGGTGACCGGCGGGCTCGGTCGTGCCGACGACGCGACTCACCAAAGTTGGCGGCGATTTCATCGGGTGGCAGAACGACAGTCGCGCCGGCGTTCTATTCGATTGGTCGCAGCTTCTTCAGCTACAACCTCGTGCTCGGCGATTCACTCGTCCGCGACTCGTTGTCGCGCGCCGAGGATACACCCGCCGCAGCTCCCGGTGCGGCGCCAGCCGCGGCCAACGACTCCACGAAGAAGCCGAGCGATGGTGTACGAGGCGCAGCGCTACGATGTCGAGATCACGGCGCCAAAGGACAAGCCGCGCGGCACGATGGTCCTTCGTGGTGCTCGCGATCATCACGATGAAGGGCGACGAGGTCATTCCCAACGGCGACATTCTCGTCACCGACAATCGAATCGTCGGCATCGGCGCGCGCGGCTCGGTGACGATTCCCGAGGGCACGAAGGAGATCGACGTCGGCGGCAAGACGATCATCCCGGGGTACGTCGACATTCACGCGCACAACTGGTTCGGCTGGGGCGTGCATCGCGATCAGGTCACGCAGCTCATGGCGGGGCTCGCGTACGGCGTCACCACGCAGCGCGATCCGCAGACGTCGTCATCGGACATTCTCACCTACTCCGACTTGATGGAGACCGGCGCGCTGATCGGGCCGCGCCTCTACTCCACCGGCCCCGGCATCTTCTCGCAGGACAACATCAAGAGTCTCGACGAAGCGCGCGACGTCGTGCGTCGCTACGCCGACCACTACAACACGCAGACGATCAAGCAGTACCTCGCCGGCGATCGGAAGGTTCGGCAATGGGTGATCATGGCGGCGAAGGAGATGGGGCTCACGACCACCACGGAAGGCGGGTCGAACCTCACGATGAATCTCACGCTCATGCAGGACGGCTATCCGGGCCTCGAGCATGCGATGCCCATCTTCCCGCTGTTCAAAGATGTCGTGCAGCTCGAGGCCACGAGCGGGATCACCTACACGCCGACGCTCATCGTCGGGTACGGCGGTCCGACTGGGCTCAACTACTGGCTCACGCACTACAACGTCGACGACGACAAGAAGCTCCGGCATTTCACGCCGCACGAGGAGCTCGATTCCTGGAAGCAGCTGCAGTTCTATCCGCGACGACCAGTACATCTACAAAGGCCACGCCGAGCAGCTCGCGAAGATGGTCGAACGCGGGCGGCCGCGTTGGACTCGGCTCACACGGCGAGCTGCAGGGACTCGGCGTGCAGTGGGAAATCTGGATGATGGCGTCAGGCGGGATGAAGAATCACGACGTGCTCCGCGCCGCGACGTTCTTCGGGGCCGACGCCATTGGGCTCGCGAAGGACGTCGGGTCGCTCGAGGTCGGGAAGATGGCCGACCTGCAGGTGCTCGACAAGAATCCGCTCGAGGACATCAGGAACACGAACACGATTCGCTACGTGATGAAGAACGGGCGGCTGTACGATGGCAACACGCTGGACGAGATGTGGCCGCGCCGGTGAAGCCGGTGGCGCTGATGTGGTGGTGGAAGAGAGGATCTCGCCGGTGACGAGCGCTGCTGAACGGCCGTAGCCGACGGAGTGCCGTGACGGTCGCGTAGTTGATAGACGCCAGGTCAGAGCTCCCACTCTGAGCGTCACGCGCTTGATCGTGTTCAAGCATCACTCGACGGCTGTGAACAGACCTTCCGATGAGCGACATCAGTCAAGGCGTTGGTGGGTCGACGTCATTCGTTGAATAGAGGAGTCGGCGCGGAGGTCCAGGCACGACCTCGCCTACCTCAGCCACCGACGCTCAGTACTCTCCAACGCCTGAGCCGAAGTCTGATGTCAGAGGGTCAGTCCACAGCCGTCGAGTGATAAGACTAAGCTACGTCGCGAGCCGAGGCTCAGAGTGGGAGCTTCCGAGTCACGCGTCGTCAACGCTGACGTCGTGACCCCGAATTCTTAGCGCTTCTGCTCCCGCCGCTAAACGGCGTGTGCAACGACAAGCCCAGATCGAACGTGATGTAGTTCGCCGACTGTTCAGTCGCTGTCGTCGGAGTGATCACGCCTGGGATCTTCGGCTTGAAGTTCTGCCCGATGTACCGCACCTGCGGCGTCAGGCTCAGGATTCCCAAAAGCTGGTAGTCGAGGCCAGCGCCGATCTCGTAGCCGGGCGTCCGTTCGGTGGTCAGCACGTTCGCGTTCGAGCCGCCGTAGCCGCCTGCAAGATCCTGGAACGTCACGCCGCCTTTGACATACGGACGGAATCGCGACATCACCGGCATCGCGAGCTTCACGCCGGCCGCGACACCGCTCATCGTGTATTTGCCGTCAGTCTGACACGTCGCGGTCTCGCAGTCGAACTTCACGTGATCGAATCCGCCGTAAACGGAGATCGGGCCCAGGCCGATCGCGACGTCGAGCCCATACCCAAATCCGTTTTTCGCGCCCTCGATCACCGCCGTGTTGCCTGCGCCGGTCTGAGTCTCGGCAAACGAACCAGTCGGTATGCTGCCGGTTCCCCGGAGACCGATCGAGATCGATTGCGCAGCCAACGTCGAGGCGAGCAGCGCGATCGAAGGCGCGATGACGAGCATTCGTGCGAGGGTTCTTCATAGACGAGCTCCCGGAGGCTGTTGGTGAAGGTCGACGGGCTGGCGGAACCCAGAAGCAGCGAGCCGTGGCCACTGAGGATGTATACGTTTGTTCGCCAAAGCGGAATGCCAGACGGCACAATGATTGGCCTCCCGCCGTCCTTCGGGCCTGTAGATTGGCTGGCCTATGCCCTCACTCATCAATCAGCGAATTACGGCGTTCCCCGTGGCCGCGACGATCGCGGTCCTGTGCGCGAGCGACGCCGTCGTTAGCCGCCCAGTCGGCCGCCGACGCCCGCTTCGACGCAGTTGTCGCGCTGGCCGAGGCGAAGATGAAGGAGTTCGGCGTGCCGGGCGTCGCGCTCGGCATTGTGTCGAACGGAGTCGTCAGCATTCGTGGGCTCGGCATTACGAACGTCGAAGACCCGCTGCCGGTCACGGCGCACACCGTGTTCCCGATCGCGTCGATCTCGAAGACCTTCGCGGCGACGGCAATCATGCGGCTGGTCGAGCAAGGCAAGATCGACCTCCGCGCGCCGGTGCGAACCTATCTGCCGGACTTCCGCGTGCGCGACGAGGCCGTGAGTCGCGACGTCACGGTGTGGCATCTGCTGACGCACCTCGGCGGATGGGAAGGGCAGGTGTCTGGTCCCGACCGCGGGACTGAGACGCTCAAGAACTTCGTCGCCTCGACCACGGTCACCGATCTGATGCAGGTCGCACCGCCGGGCGCGGCGTGGAGCTACAACAACGCTGGGTTCAGCATCGCGGGGCGTGTCATCGAAGCCGTGACCGGGACGCCCATCAACCGCGCTATTCGAGATCTCGTATTTCAGCCGCTTGGGCTCGAGCACGCAGGCACGACGGCTGGAGAGTTCATCGTCCAGCGCTTCGCGTCGGGTCACTCGACGCGCAACGGCACGGCCACGCTTCAGCGTCCGTTCGTGCCGTCGTCGAGCGTCACGGCGGGCGGCGTGGGTCTCTGCATCACGGACTTGCTGGCTTACGCGCGCTTTCACATGGGCGACGGCACCGCCGCGAACGGCGAGCGTGTTCTCAAGCGGGAAACGCTGGAGCTCATGCGCACGCCGCAGAACATCAAGCAGAGCACCGACGACGTCGATCGGTATCGCCTGGCACCTGCGGCGCATGGGCGCAATCCGCACCGCGGCGCATGGCGGCACGTTGGGCGGACACATTCTGCTGCTCGAGCTCGTGCCGGAACGCAATTTCGCGATCGCCATTCTCACGAACTCGAATGTCGGATGGCGGCTGATTCAGGACGTCGAACGCGAAGCGCTGAAGTCCTACCTCGGCGCGACGTACGCGCGTCAATCAGGCGATCGCGCACCGCGGGCTGGTCGAGACGCTGCCGTCGGTGCAGCCGCATTGAGCCGTCAACCGGATCCCGCGCCGTACGTCGGCACGTTTCGCGAGGCCGAGCAATTCGGTTGTCGTGCGCGCTGATGGAAACAAGGTGTTCGTGCAGGAACGTCAGAACAACGGTCAGCCGGCCGCCGAGATGCCCATCTCGTTCTTTGGCCCGGACCGCGCGGTCGTGACGGACGGACCAAATCGAGACCAGGCGATCGAGTTTGTTCGCGATGCGTCCGGCCGCGTGAATTGGGTGCGTGTCGTCGGACGCTGTGGCCGGTGCGTACTCCGTAAAGGCTCTTGCGAGTCATCCTGAGGAAGCCGGAGCGAAGCGATCGGCGACCGAAGGATCGCTCTCGCGCCAAGGCAGTTGAACTGCCCGATGGGGATAGCGATCCTACGCTCGCTTCGCTCGCATCAGGATGACCAATGATTTCACCAGCACCAGTCACACTCGAAGGCAACGGCGTCAGACTCGAGCCTCTTCCTCTCGCACGACACGCGACCGACCTTGCCACCGCGGCAAGCGACGGCAAGCTCTGGGAGCTGTGGTTCACGAGCGTGCCTCGAGCTTCAGACCAAGTCGCCGCGTATCGTCGCGGACGCGCCGGCCGGACAACAGGCGGGACATATGCTTCCGTGGGTCGTTCGCGAAGCTGACGACAAACGCGATCATCGGAAGCACGCGCTATCACGACATCGTTCCGGCGATCGACCGCGGTCGAAGATCGGATACACGTGGTACAGCCGGCACATAGGCAACGAAGCCACGTCAACGTCGCGTGCAAGCTGTTGCTGCTGACCCACGCCTTCGAGACGCTGGGCTGCAAAGTCGTCGGATTCCGGACCGACAACTACAACTTCACGTCCCAGCGCGCGATCGCGGCGCTTCGGCGCGCATCTCGACGGCGTGCTTCGCCACCATCATGCCCGGCGCGATGGCACCAGTCCGCAATTCGATGATGTACAGCATCGTTGTCGACGAATGGTCCGTCGTGAAGTCGCACCTGGCCCTTCGCGTGATCAGGAAGCGTTCCGTCAGCTAGCGGCCATCTCCGACGCAATTGCCGGCAACCGCCCGCCCATCGCCGCGGCGAGCAGGCCGAGTATGTCGCCGGCAATCTCGGCCTCCGATGGGATGGTCGTCGGTTGAAATGCGGTCGACCGAGTCGGACCAGACCTGATAACCGTTGCTCGCATCATCGGTCAGTTGTGCGGCGACGCGCAACGTCCCTTCCCGAGCGTCGCACGCTGCCCTCGAGAATCCAGGCGACGCGCAGTCGCCGCGCCACTTCTCTGACGTCGAGCCGCGAACCGCGATAGAGCAAACGCCGACACGTCCGCGACGCGACGTGAAGGCCGGGAGTTCGAGTCAGGGCGTACATCAGTTCCTCCGTGACGGCGTCGGCAGATGCGCGTGCTCGTCGGAGCCGGTCACGATTGTTGAACGGAAGCACCGCGATCGAATTGCAGCGCGGAGACAGGCTCGCCACCACGTCCCGTCGCTTCGCGAGCTGATCGGCATCGATGCACGCGCATCACTTCCGTCGCCACCCTCGAGCCGTCGGGCGCCAATCTGGAGTAGCGATGCCACCACTCGAGGGCCTCGTCCGGTTTCCCAGATTGGTGCGTCGTTCGCGAGCGCCTCGAGTGCCTTCCCGACGTTTCGCGCGTATCTCGCGCGCTCGATCTCCATCCATTGATCGAACTCCGGAGTCAGGGAGATAGAAGCCGTCGAGAAACGGCCCGTCGCTGAGGTGGACGACGCGCGGCCAGTCGTGCTGGTCAGTCGCGGTCTCGAAATCCGCGACGTCCGTCGAGAGCCGACTCCGGTTGAGACGAATATCCTCGGCCGTTCCAACAACGGCGTCGCCGCCGAGCGCCTGATTGAGCCGGTAGATCGAGTCCGACAGCAGCCTCCGGCCGCGCTCCGCATCGGCCGATGGCCAAAGCAGCGTCATGAGTTGGTCGCGGCTGCGGTGCAGTCGCTTCGTCGTCGCCAACAGCGCGAGAAGTGCGACGCGGTGGCGCTGCGCTGCGCGACCGGTGATCGGACCGGACGCCGCGTCGAGCGTGGCGCCCAAAGAGGTTCAAACGATTCGCATGCATGCGGGCGATCATGGGGCGATACACGGGCGGAGAGTGAGGCGAACAGCGCGCGGCTATCATGAGCAAACACGAACGGCTCACGGGGCAACACGACGACGATTGCGAGCCGGGAACAACACTTCATTGGAACATCGAGGGAATCACCTGTTATGAAAATCAGCATCAAACCACGTCTTGTAGGCGTGTTGGTTCTACCGAACGATCTGGGTTGCAGCCTGCTCGAGCGATGACACCACGGCGCCCGCCGCACCGGCAGCCGGCGTTGATGAGCTCCGGACAATCGCTCGCCCCGTACGCGAGCCTCGACCCTGGCGAAGGCCGCAGGATACAGCACGGCCATCACGGACTGCATGTCGAACGGCGACGAGGGCGCGATGGGCGTTCACTTCGGGAATACAACGCTGTTCGACGCCACCACCGACCCATCCATCCTGAAGTCTTCGATTTACGAGCCGGGAACGAACGGAGAGATGAGTCGTCGGCGTCGAGTTTCTCGTTCCGTACGCCGCGCTTCCGAAGACATCGCCTGCTCCGGAGCTGTTCGGGCAGAAGTATCAGCAGAACGACGTCTTCGGCGTGTGGGCGCTGCACGTCTGGACGCACCGCACCAACCCGGAGCGGCCTCTTTCCGCGTCGTGGAATCCTCGAGTGCACTGTTGAGTTATTTGTCGTCCCGAGGAGCGAAGCCCTATTGTCATCCCGAGGAGCGAAGCGACGAGGGATCTGACCGTGGCGAGACAACGCGCCTGGCCTCCAGATCCCTCGCTTCGCTCGGGATGACACGTGTGGTCGCCTCGGGATGACGGGTATGCGTTCGTTTCAATCACCGGCAACCGGGTGGCGTGAGCGCGGAGCCGGCAAACGCGCTCCTGGCCGGCGAATCATCAGGCGACAGCATAAAGGATCCGTCCCACCGCGCCATCAGGACGCGCCGCGAGACAATTGCCCACGAGATTCAGCGACGTCCGCGCCATGTCCATCACCGCATCGACGCCGAGAATGACCGCGACGCCCCGGAGCGGCAGTCCAAATTGGACGAGCGTGCCTGAGAGAATCACGAGAGAAGCACGCGGCACCGCGGCGACGCCCTTGCTCGTCAGCATGAGCGTGAACAGCATGAGCAACTGTTGAGACAACGACATGTCGATGCCCGCGGCCTGAGCGACGAACACCGACGCCAGAGTGAGATAGAGCGCCGTCCCGTCCATATTGAACGAGTAGCCCGTCGGCAACACGAATGAGACGATGCGACGCGGAACGCCCAGCCGCTCGAGGTTGCGCAGCGCCAGCGGAAGCGCCGCTCTCCGATGACGCCGCGTCGAGAACGCGACGAGAAACGGCTCCTTCACCGCGAGCACGAATCGCCGCAACGGAACCTTGAAGATGATCGCGATCGGCAACAGCACGAGCAGCGATGAAGGCGATCAGCGAGACGTAGAGCGTGAGAACCAAGCGCCCCGAGGTTCGCGAGAACGCCGAGTCCGTTCTTGCCGACGGTCGTCGCGATCGCGCCACCAATGCCGAGCGGCGCGAACGTCATCACGATGCCCGTGAACTTGAACATCACCTCGTGAGGCCTCGCAGCACAGCAGCGTGAACCGCCGCGCCGGACCGTGGACCTGCGACAGCGCCACGGCGAAGATGATGCTGAAGAAGACGATCTGCAGCACTTCGTTCTTGGCCGCCGCGTCGAAGAAGCTCTGCGGCACCATGTGCTCGATCAGCTTCCCGAACGACGTACTCCGTCCGCGCCAGCTCGGCGCCGCTCTCCGCGGCCGACGAGGTTCACTCCCACGTCCGGGCGCGCGATGTTCACGCGCGAGCAGCCTGACCAGCAGGGCAAGCGTCGTGACGACCTCGAAGTAGAACAGCGACCGCAGCGCGAGCTTGCCGACGCGCTTCATGTCGTCGCCGTGGCCGGCGATGCCGACGACGAGCGTTCCGAACAGCAGCGGGACGATCAACGACTTGATCATCCGCAGAAACACCGATGAGAGAATCTGCAAGTCCGTGGCGTGAAACCCCGTCGAGCCCGGGCGATCGGGAAACGCGTAGCCGACCGCGGATGCCAACGATCATCGCGATCACAACCCACTGGGTCTGCGAGATGCGACGGGCGTCCGCTGCCGCCACCGAGCGCGGGCGAGGCCGAGCTTGAGTGAGTAGTGGTCATCGCGCCGGGTCTTGGCGCAGGTGTTCGTCGTGCCCCTCGTGGGCGCGCTGGTGACGACGAAATCACCGGTGCCGTCGGGACAGCGGCCGAGCGTCGTTGCCGGCGTCGCCGTCCAGGCATAGCCGTCCACCTGCACACCGTATCGGCTGAACACGTGAAACGGCGTCAACTGCAGCCAGTCAACAGGGAAATTTGCTTCATCGACGAGCAGATAGCCGTGCGGGGGATTGTCGTGCCCGCCGGAGGAGGACGCTGCGCAGCACATTGCTGTCCGTGAGCGTCCAGCCCGACATGTCGACGGTGAATGCGGTGGGATTGAGCAGCTCTGACCCAGCCGCCAAGTGCATCACCGTTCGACTTGACTTCGTTGATCTTGATGCCCGGCGGGTTGGACACCGTGATCGTTCGCTGGCCGCTTCGTCCATCGATCGTCGCGATGATCTGAGCCGTGCCGGGGCCAACGGCGAAGATCTTACCGGTCGTCGGGCTGGCGATCGCGACTTTCGGATTGTTGGAATAGTAGATCACGCTGGTTGCGGAGACCGGCGCGCGCGAATTGGTCGAGGGGCACCGCGGACGCGGAGATCGTTTGGCCCACCTCGACAAACGATGACTCGAGCGTCAGGTCGATGGTGGTGAGCGCCGGAACGGTTGGCGACAGCGTCTCGCTGTCGTTGCACGGGACAGTCGCCGAGATCGATAGCAGCGCGAGCGCGAGACCACGTCGGCTCGCGGAGTGTCGGGCGATTGGGAGAAAGTGTCATCGCTGGAGACCGAGTGAAAGCTTCGTGTAGACGAAACGCCCGGTTGAATCCGAATGGAGAGATGCCGCTGTACGGAAAGATTCCGAAGTTCGAGATGCCGCCGTTCGACGTCTGCGGATCTCCCGGGTTCACGTTTCGATCGGGATAGACGTCGAGCAGGTTGTCGGCGCCGATCGTCAGTGGTAACGCCGACGCAGCGTGTAGGAGAGCGAGACGTCGGTGATCCACTTCGCGCCATACGTCATGGTCGAGTGTTCCCGTCGCGTTGGTGGGTGTCGCGCCGGCAGACTCACCTCGCCGTACCGCTGCGTTCTCGCCGTAAAGCCGACACTACCGCTCGTGTAGTTCCCGGAGAACAGAAGGTTGTCGCGAGGATTGCCGCGCTCCGATGCGACGTCCGCTCGACGCGCCCGAACAGATTCTCCTGAAAGGCGCGCAGGCTCTGCGGGCGTCGAATCGACGCGCGTCACCTTCACAATGTTGTGATTGTATCCCGGCGTCAGGCGCAGAACGCCGCGCGCGACGGCTCACGTCGTAGTTGGCGACGAGGTCGACCGCCGTTCGAGCGAGTGTCGATGGCGTTAGAGAAGAAGCGTCCGCCGCTCACGCCGACCGAACCGGCGTTGCGCAAACAGCGTCTGCACCGCCGTGCCGGTAAAGTTGTCGGACAGCACGATGCGCTTGTCGATCGTGATGCGATGAAAGTCGGCGGTCGAGCGCGAGTCCCGCGCCGGCTCAGCAGCGCGACGCCCGCGCTGAGTTCACCGAGCGCTCCGGGCTCGAGGTCGCCGCGCGCCAGGACGCGCGCCTCGGCGGTGCTCGACGGGAAACGTGCGGACGTCGAACGGCACGCCGGCGATGAAATTCGTCGCGGTGGACGAGAAGAACTCCTGTCCAAGCGACGGCGCGCGAAACCCTGTGCTCGCCGCGCCACGAAGCGCAGAGTCCTTTGGCGATGCTGTAGCGAGCGGCGACCTTTCCGGTCGATGTAGAGCCAAAGTCGCTGTAGTGCTCAACTCGGCCGGCGACGCCGAGCAGGAACGCCGACGTCACATCGCGTCTCGAGATCGACGTACGCCGCACCGTTCGTGCGGCTGTGCGAGCCGGCATCAGAGGGCGAAATCCGGGAAAGACCTGCGCGCCGATCGGCGCGAAGTCGCGTCGTCGGCACTGCCGCTGGCGTCGAGCGCGCTGACGCCGCCGTCGCGATAGGAATCGGATCGCCGGCCGTGATCTCGTACTGGTCGGCGCGAAACTCGGCGCCGAGTGCGACGCGAAGCGCCCCTTGCCAGGGTGTTCGCACCTCGCGATGGAGATCGAACGTTGTCGTCGACTGCGATGCGGCGACTGCGCCGGCGTCGAACGACGTCTTCGACGAGTTGCCCAGCGACACGTTGGCGCTGTTGTCGATCGTGAACTGAAATGCATTGCGGCCGTAGACGGTGCCGAGATCCCACGTCCAGCCGAGTCCATCGCCGTTCAATCCGACCGACGAGTGAGGCATCAGCGATGTCTGATTTGATAAATGGCAGAAATCCGTCAGGATAGATCGACCGGACCGTGCGATCGTCGTTTGGGCGACGCCACGATTTCCGCCGAGGCGCCGCCGTCATGCGGCCGTAGCCCCAAATCCGTAGAGCTCGACGCCGCGGCCGACAGTCTGGCCCGGCGTTGAAGACACAGTTGGCCGTCGCGATTGTACGAGTCGCCCTGCCAGAAGATGCATCGCGGCGCATTCGCGTTGCGCGGATCGCCCGGCGAAAAGTACTGCGCCGTGTGTCGGGAGCGAGCGATTCGTGCCCGGCTCGATTCGGACCTCGCCGCCGAAACTGCAGATACCCGCTTTGGCCGAGCGTCCATCCGTTGTTCAGCGACGTCGAGAAAACATCCCCGTCGTGCGCCGAGCGTTCGTCCAGCTGACCGGGGAATGCAAGCGTCGAGGTCGCGTCGCGGTTGGTACGTCGTGACGTTCTCGCCTGCCTGGAAGCTGTACGCGCCCGGCGCATCGCTCTTGAGCACGATGTTCGATCACGCCGGCGATCGCGTCCGAGCCGTATTGCGCCGCCGGCGCCGTCGCCGAAGAATCTCGATGTGATCGATCATGCTCGCGGGGATCGCATTGAGATCCGCCGCCTGCGCGCCGCGTCCGACGAAGCCGTTGAGTTGACGAGCGCGCTCGCGTGACGCCGCTTTCCGTTGATAAGAATCAAAGGTCTGATCGGGCGCAGGCCGCGAAGCGTTGCCGGTCAGAATGTGGTCGGTGCCGTCGGCGATGCTCGCGCGAGGAAAGTTGATTGACGGCGCCACGGCCTGAATCATCTGCGCCGTCTCGGTTCGCCCCGACTGCTGAAGATCGGCGGCCGGCAGCACGTCGATCGGAACGGGGGCCGAGATCACCGTGCGACCTCTACGCCGCGCGTTCCGAGAATCGCCACGCTCTCGAGCGTTGTCGCGACGCGTTCGAATTGAAAATTCTTCGTAGTCACCGCATTGGCGGTGATCGTCACCGAATCCATCGCTCAGGGCGTAGCCGACCTGTCGCGCGCGAACCTCATCACCGGCCGGCAGGCAATGCGAACCGGTACACGCCGTCAGACCGAACGACCGCACTTCTTGCCGTTCCGCTCACCGACACCGACGCGCCGCCTAGCGGTTCGCCGGTCAGGCCACAGCTGCACGCCCGCTCAGCGTTCAACGCGTTTTGCGCCCACGCGGTTGTGCCGCCGAAGACGAGACTGAGAACGCAATGAAGCCCAAACGTACGACGCCCTTTCATCGAAGGATTCTCCCTCAGTGGGGAGTGGGGCTGTCGCCGGAGCGCCACGCGTCCGGGCAGCCGCGACGGTCCTCTGCATCGCTTGCGGCAGCAGCGTCACTCGGCGCCGGATGCGTGGAGTCGCGACGCGCGCGAGCTCACGTGCGGGCCGTGAGTCGCGGCAGCGCTTTCTTCAAACCATGTGCATTGTCCTGCTGTGCGACCTGGAGCGCAGCGTCCAGAACCTACTCTTCTAGAACGCGGTCCAGCGACAAAAGCGGCCAATTGTGAACGACCGCCACGGTCGCTCGCGCTCACACAGCTTCAAGCGGGCGCGGTCGCGATCCTCGGCGGTGCGTTCCGGGTTCGTCGACGACCGCGATTGCGTCGATCGAGAACAGCAGCCCGCGCGGGAGTTGGACGATCCTGGCGTCCGGGCGCGCACCGGGGGCGCATCGGGGAAGAACTCAGCGAAGAGCGCATTGAGCGTGGGAAAGGCGGTTGCCGTCGGCGGCGAGCAGGTGACTTTGATAACGCGCGCGGGCGGCTTCCTGCGTCCTCGGCGCGGCCTGGCAGCAGTTCGCGAAGTGCGCGCCGTGCTTGCGCTTCGAAGGTGTCCCCGGCCCCAGCGCCGGTTTGCCGGATTTATCGGGTTTGTGCCTGCCGTATACGAGATTGTATCAGCGCAGTACCGCTTGGGAGTAGGGCCCGATGCGGGGCGCGCGAGAGCTGTCCCGCGACTTCAGGGCGAGCCGAGCGCGAATCTCTCAGAGCAGGGAGGAGGGACGCGGGAACGGCCGGGATGTTGCCCGGCATCTAACCCCAAGACGCCACGTGGAAGGATTCTCCTCAGTGCGAGAATGGGGCCATTTATACGCCGGAGCGGCACGCGTCGGCGCCGCCGCTTTGCCGATCTATCTGCTTGCAGCGCTGGCGACGTCACACTCGCGCCGGATGCGTGGAATGGTCCGCGCTGCGCGAACTCGCGATGCGAGGCCGTGTGGTTCGCGGCTGCTTGCTTTCTCGGAAACCATGTGCGATCTGACGCTAAGCGCCGAACTGGCAGTTCCAGCGTTCAGAGACCTGCTGCTGTTCTAGAACGCAGTCCAGCGACAAAAGCGGCCAACGACCGGGATGGCGGTCGTGCCCGCGCTTCATTTCGCCGCCGGAAAGCGCGACCACATCGAGATCCACGTTGGCATGCATGGCGGGCTGGAAGAAAACCAGCGACCGCGGCGACTCCAGCCATGAGGGCCGTCGCCGCAACAAACGTGAGCGGGTCGCTCACTGATGCCGAACAAGCGGCTCGCGTAACCGTCCACCGGCGAACGCCGCCGGCAGCCGATGACGATGCCCACGAGAACAAGTATAAGGCTCTCGTTGGGGATCATGCATAGAACGCGACCCGCGTTGCCCCCAACGCCATCCAGTTCCGATCTCGCTCGTTCGGCGTGCCGTTGGTGCGACGCCACGACCCCATTAGAGCCAAGGCAGGCGGGCAGCAGGGAGAGTGTGCTGCAGCAGGCGGCGAGCGTCGCCAGCAAGCGCTCGTTGACCAGCAGGTCGTCGAGCTGCTGCTCGACCGTGTCGACGCGAATGACTGGGAGATCAGGGATCAATCCGAGCGAGGCGCTGACCCGAACACGCGACACGAGCGCCATCGGTTCGCCGGCGGCGCGGATGAGAACAATCATGCTGACCATCGGGTTTCTTTCCTGCGCGAGCGCTTGCCGATACGGGACGAGGGTGATGCCGAGATCGTGGTTGAGGCGGGCTCCAGTGACGCCGGCTTTCACCACACCGACAGACCTCCGTCCACCTCAAACTTGTGTCACGCGGATCTTCTAATCGGCGGCAATGGGGTCGCCGGTGCCGAAACTACAAGCGCGCGAGGTTGTCGGTGATGATGACGACCGGTCGCGAGGTTTCACGTGTCGTTGTCATTGAACTCTCGTCGCGCACGACTGGAATCCCGACCGTCGGAAATAGTCAGGGGAAATGACCGTGCGGCGTGTGGTGGGTCCTGCCGGCGCGTCACGCCCCTCGAGGATCGTGCGCTCACTCAGTCCGCCGTCCACGCCTCCGTCGAGCAACCTGCGTGTGGCGGGTGATGCGGCGACGACGCCGAGGAGCCACTGCGAGCCGCTGCTGCGCGCTCCAAACAGCGGGACGAGTTTATCTCGAACCTCTCGCCGACTGCTCCGAGGGATGTCCAGACCAGCAGCGTATGCGGTCATCGATGCCGAGATCCTGGGGCGCAGGTGCCAGGCGATCGGTGGTGAACAACCCGGCTCCGACGAGGAGCAGGAACGGAGAGCGCGACCTGTCCGACCACCAGCAGCCTCCCCAATCGAAAGCGGCTTCCGGGCTCGCTCCGATCGCGCCACCCGATCAATGCGAGGCGCCAGGGATATGCGCGAGCCGCGAAGCGCCGGCACGACGCCGAAGGCGATCGTGGCGAGCGCGCCAGCCGCGATGGCGAAGTGACAATCCTCGAATATCGAGATGAACATTCAGGGTTGCCAGCCGCACAGACATGATGGAAGCCATCCTCGGCGGACCGACGCCAGCGAACTCGCGAGCGCGCGACTCGCCCACCGCACCGCCGAACGACGCCGAGCACCCCGCCTGTCGTTGCCGAGCAGCACGCGTGCCTCTGTCAACAGTTGCCGAGAATGATCCGCCGCTCGCTCGCCCCAATGGCCAGCCGCAGCGCGATCTCGGCGCTGCCGCTGCTGGACCGCGCGAGTAAAACCCCGCGATATTCGCGCGCGATCAACAGCACGACACCAGCTGGCGCGGCGAGATGGTGCCAGCGATTCGCCGAAGTAGGCGCGCTGCGACAAGAATCCCGCCCGCCCAGCAACAGCACGAGATGTGGTGGTGAGTCACCGGGCCACTTACGCCGCGCGCGCGCTGGTCCGTTGAGAGAGGACGCATCCGCGATGGACTCGGCCGTTCGCAGCGATTCACCGGGCTTGAGACGCGCCAATCACGGACCTCGAGCCAGCCGCGCGCTGCTCCGCGTCGAGGCCGTGGTCGATCGCGCATCACCTCAGATTGCATGGCGAGCGGGATCCCTGAGTCGGTCCGGCCGCCCAGACCACTGCCGACTCGTCGCGCGGCGCAGCACTGCCGATGATGGTGTAGCTGGTGCCGCTGAGCGCCGAGCGTTTGGCCGACGACGTCGAGCGCGGGCCCGAAGCGACTCTCCAATACGCGTAGCTGATCCACGACCACCGGCTCGGCGTCAGGCAGGGCGATCATCGTTCAGGCTCAGCGTCCCGGCCTCGCGCTGCCAGCACCGAGTGTCTCGAAGTAGTCCCCCGATACCAACTCGACGTGCACCACGCTCAGGTCGAACCCGCCGCCTGGTCCGCTTGCCGTGATGTTCGAGCGGTCAGGTGCGTGGCGACTGTCACCGCCGCAAAGCGGAACTCGAGCGAATGTCGAGGAACTGCGCGTGGTACGTGACTGATCGCGCGACTGAGTTGTGTTGTCGTCGGAGCGGGTGACTCGCATGAAACTCACTCCAGGCTCAGCGCACGGCGGCGTTCCGAAACGCAATGCATCGTTGATGCTGAACATGGCGGTGTTCGCTCCAGATGCCGGGGCGAGCGACACCACCGGCGACGGCCGCGAGACCGGACTCTTTCGCAGCCCGCGGATCGCGTACCGAATCCCGTCCGAGGTGCTCCGAGCCAGGTCCGGCCCAACGCCTTGCGCGCGACTTCACGCAGTTTGCGGTCACCGTGGCTGCCAGCGCTCGTGCAGAACATTGCTCACGCCGAGGCGGTGTTCGGCTAACCTGCTTATTTTCCGTCGCCACATCGCGCCACCCTGGCGGATCAGCGTTCAGGCGCGGTGGATCCCATCTGACGCCGCGGGGTGGACGCGCTGCCGGCGCGATCTCCGCGCGCACCGCTGCTAGTCTCCCGGTGGCGGCGACGCGCTGTTAGAACTGCGGTAGCGCTGCGCTGCTGACCGTCGACTTCGACGCTCGCGTCGCCGCGTTACCGCTGGACCAGCGCGATCGTTGCGCTCTGGGTTCATGGCAACGCCGTTGGCACACGCGGTTGCACAAGCCGAAGAATTCATCATGGACGGAGATCCCGCACTGCATCGGTCGGATCCGGACTTCACGCCGATCTGCGCGGATCGGCGGCATTCAAGACCCGGGGGTTGGTCGCTGGGTAGGACCGCTCGTCTACAGAGAATCAGCGGCGTGTCCGGTCCGAGGAACGCGCGCACCTCGTCCACGAACCGCGCCAGGCCGGGCTCGGTCTCCGACACACGTGATTCCGAGCTCTCGAGCGGCACGAATCGCGCGCTCCGGGATGTGTGCCGCCGAGCTGCCGCCCGATCTCGAACGGGACCATCCCGTCGCCGCGCGCGTGCAGCACCAGCGTCGGCGCCCGGACTTCCGCGGCTTCCGCGTCGGACGTGCGATCACGTCCGTCGCTTCTCGAACACGCAACGCGCTCTCCAGCGGGATCGTCTTCGCGAGATCGATTGGAACCACTGGTGCTGCTCGGGTGTGCCCTCGGGGAAGGAACAGCGTGCCGAACACCTGCCTGAACGCCGGATTGTCACGCGCCCCAGCCGACGCGAATCAGGTTCTGGAGTAGCGCGTCCTCTCCAGGTCCTCCTGCGGCGACGTGTTCCGGTACCTCCGGCCTACCGCGTAGCCGCCGTGACAGCACGAGCTTGTCCACGCGCTCGGGATGACGAACCGCGTACGCGATCGCGACCGCGCACCCCTGCGAGATCCCGGAGCAGCGAGAAACGCTCCAGCCGCTCGGCATCCACCACGGCTTCGAGGTCGCCCACCCACGACTCGAACGACAAGTCCTTCGCGTCGTGATCCGATAGATACCGCCGCCACGGCACGTCGTATCGGATGAGCGTGTGGCCGCGCCCCATCTCGGTCAGCCAGGTGCCGCCACGCGGGCTATCCCAGTCGAATTCCAAATGTAGTGAGCCAATTGGCGGCTTTTACCAGCGGCGGCGCGCCGGGATCGCCGCTCTTCGCGTACGCGACCGCACACCGTCGTGCGCGGCAAAACAGGATCTGCTGCCTGGCCCTCGCGCCCCAGGCGCCGGCTCCCCGGCCGCGCCGACGCTCGCCGCGGTCACCGCACTCGCTCCCTGCGCGTCCGGCAACCGTCCGCACCTCAACGCCCACTCCGGAACCCGCGACCGCGTACCGTCTGGATCACGCGCTGCGTCGCGCCGTCATCGCCGATGACGCCTGTCGCAGTGCCTTAATGCGCGAGTTCAGGGTTGCCGGAGTGACGAATCGGTTGCCCCACACGTGCTCGATCAGCTCCTTCGACGTGACGAGACGGTCGTGGTGCTCGACCAGGTGGCAGAGCACCGCGCACACCTGCGGCTCCAGGTGCTGCGGCTCAACGCCACGACGAAGCTCGTGGCGTTTCGTAAGTCGAGGGCGAACTCTCCGAACTCGTAAACCATCGCTCAGAACATTATCGCGAAGCAGGGCAGGATCAGGACCGCTATGAGCCGCGATCTCCACCCGCATCTCCCGGAATTCTCCATGGAAAGTTCAAGCCTCCAGCAACCCGGTCCGCGATGATACGGTGCGACGCCGAAGGAAGCGACGACGAGGCTGTCCTCGCAGCGCCGTCAATCATCGCACAGGAGAACAGCATGGTACAGATGCTCCCCGATCGCACCTTCTATCCTCGGCGACCCTGGCGGGAGGCGCCCGCGGAAAAGCTGGCCTGCACGTCGCCCTGCTCGCGGCGGGATCGAACGGCAAGACGAATGGCCACACCTGACGCGATCGGCGTCGTGGACGTGGACCCCGCGTCCCCGAGTACGGGCAAGCTCGTGGGAAGGTGGATTTTCCGCAGGGCGGCAATGAGCTCCACCATTTCGGATGGAACGCGTGCGGCTCGCATCTCTGATCTTATAAAGCGTTGGCCTCGCAAGTCGGTGGGCGTACACTGGAGTCGACCAAGATCACCAGGTGCGCTTCCCAACAAGGAGGCCAACATGTTCTTCGCTGGAATCGATGCTCATACAAGGTATGTCGTCGTGGTCATCCTCAACAACATGGGCGAGCGCGTCGCCGGGCCCACGCGCGTGAAGGTCGGCCAGCCAGAGCGACTGCTCGAGCTGCTCGCCGCGTATCGCCCGCTCGAGGCGATCATGGGAGACCAGCTCGTCGTGGCCGTGGTTGCACGAGCTGCTCGAGGGGGCGGGCGGGCACTTCGTCCTCGCGCATGCGCGCCGGCTCCGGGCGATTGCGGAGGCGAACTACAAACGGGATGATATCGACGCCGAGCTGCTCGCGCGGATGCGTCTCGCCGGGCTCATCCCCGAGGTGTATCCCACGCCGTTTGCGCAGCGCGAGTGGGCGACGCTCATTCGCCATCGGACGACGCTCATCACGCAGCGGACGGCGCTCGTCAATCGCATCCACGCGCAGTTGCACATGCGCGGGTTGCATCTCGAGCGGGGCCAGTTGCTCACCCGCGCGGGTCGGCAGTGGGTGCGCACCGAGGCGTGGCCGCACCTCGGGCTGGAGCAGCGGGCGTTGGTGCGGAGCCACTTCCGCGTGATCGCCGGGCTCCGGCCGCTCATTCGCGCGATCGATCGGCACATCGCGCAGGTCGCCGCCACGATTCCCCAGGCCCAGTTGCTCAGCACCATCCCCGGCATTGCCTCGTACCGCGCCTTGGTCATCTGTGCGGAAGCCTTGCCGATCTCGCGGTTTCGCACCGCGGGCCATCTCGCGAGCTACGCCGGCTTGGTGCCGACGTCAAGCAATCAGGCGTCCGGCCCGTGCGCCACGGGCAGATCCCGGCCGCGGCCAATCGCTGGTTGCGCGGGGCGCTGGTGCGCGCGGTCGTCTCGCACATGCAGCATGCGCCCGACAGCTGGCTCGCCCGGTATTACCTCGCGCAGAAGGCGCGCCTCGGCTGGCCCACGGCGCGGGTCGCCGCGGCGCGCAAGCTGGCGCGCGTCATCCACGCGATGCTCGCGCACGAATTCGCTGCTGGAAGAATGACCCGGTTCGGGGTGAGCTCGAAGAGCCGCATGCCGCGTAGACGGCCTTAACCTCTGATTGAGCCCCCATTCGGATAGGAGATCATGAGTCTGTCGCTGCAATCAACAGCAACTCGCATAGGTGCTTGAGACGCGGTCAGTCTCCCCCAAGATCGGTCACGAACGGATCATCACGAATCATCACGGTAGGACCTGCGCACATGAGGGATCTTGGTCGAACCTCCGCGCTTCGCTCGCCGCGTCAAAGTTGTCTCATTGACGAGGGAGCTGGGCTACGCCCACTTGACAGCGAACGCTTTATAGGTGCGGCTATGCGCCGAGATCCGCGCACCGAGCGTCGCTACCTCGTGGTGCCGGGCACGCGCTCGCTCGCGCATCCACATCCTGGACACGAAGCCGGATCCGCGGAAGCCCCGCCTCGTGAAGGTGATCGAGGGGGAGGAGGTGATGCGCCAAGACCGGCTACGCCGCGCCTCACACCGTGCACTGCGGCCCCGACGGCATCTACGTGAACGCGCTCGGGCGCCGCAGACGGCGACGGCCCCGGCGGCATCTTCATGCTCGATCACGAGACGTTCGAGGTGAGGGGCCGCGTGGGAGCAGGACCGCGGCCGCAGCAGCAGCTGGCCTACGACTTCTGGTGGCACCTCGGCCACGACACGATGATCACCAGCGAGTGGGGCACGCCGAACATGGTGAAGGACGGCGTCAACCCGGAGTTGCTGCTGGGCGGCAAGTACGGCCACGCGCTCCACGTCTGGGACCTGCGCAAGCGCACTCACCTGCAAGGAGCTCGACCTCGGCGCGGAGCAGCAGATGGTGCTCGAGCTGCGGCCGGCCCACAACCCGACCGAGGCCTACGGCTTCGTCGGCGTGGTCGATCTGCTCAAGGATCTCTCGGCTCCGATCTGGATGTGGTATCGCGACGAGCGCGCAACGGCAACGGCGTGGGCGGTCCGCAAGGTGATCGAGATCCCGGCGCGAGCTCGCCGACCCAGACCAGTCTGCCGCCGCTGCTGAAGGGCTTCAAGGCGGTGCCGCCGCTGGTCACCGACATCAACCTCTCGCTCGACGACCGCTTCCTCTACGTGTCCTGCTGGGGCACGGGCGAGCTGCGCCAGTACGACGTGTCCGATCCCGTTCAACCCGAAGCTCACCGGCAGCGTGCGGATCGGCGGCATCGTCGCAGCGCGCGGCGCATCCGAAGAGCCCGACCAAGCCGCTCAACGGCGGTCCGCAGATGGTGGAGGTCAGCCGCGACGGGCGGCGCGTGTACTTCACCAACTCGCTCTATCGCCGCTGGGACGCGCAGTTCTATCCGGACGGCATCCGCGGCTGGATGGTCGAAGCTCGACGCCGAGACCGGACGGCGGCATCGACGTTCGACCCGCGCTTCCTCGTCGAGATGCCGGACGGCCTGCGGCCGCACCAGGTGCGGCTCGCAGGGCGGCGACGCGTCGTCCGACTCGTTCTGCTTCGCATGATGACCGCCGGCGACTGGCCATGGGTGGATCTCCATCGCGCTGCTGCGGCGGCGCTGCACGGGTGAATCCGGCGATGGGCTGGCTGTTCGCCGCATCGCGCTCGGGCTGCAGGCGCAAAGTGGCCGCGCGGTGTGGTCGCGCCGCTCGCGCCGCTGGCGCCCGGTTTTCACGCGCTCTCCGTCGCACCGCCGGCGCTGGCGGCGGCGTCCTGCTGGAGGCTCGGCCGTCCCGCCCGGCGTTGATGGGGATGGATCACCGCCACGACGCCTGCTGGGTTTCGGCGATGCTGCATTTGCGCCCCCATGCGCATCCAGGCTGGCTGGCGAGGCGCCGTGGGCGAAAGCATGTGCGTCGGGCCGGGGCGAGGGTTGACGACGTGGTCGTTCCTCCGTGTCGTCCGCTCTCACGGCGCCGGGACCCCGATGGTATTGCTGCGTTCGTGCTGGGCCGGGGCTCGATGACCACGGGTGGAAACGCCGGCGCGCATCGGCGGCGATCGGCGATCACGCCGCCCACTTGGCGGGTAATAAGTCGTCGTATCCGGATACGCCGGGGACAAACGGCGGCGCTGCTCGCGACGCGCTGCTGCGCACGAGGCTACGCTCGTCGTGGCGGGCGCGATCGCAGCGGGTCGTCCCCACGAGCGGCTGGGCCTGCCTTCCTGCGCAGGGCGTGGATCAACATGAACGTCGTCTGGGCCGGCGCACTGGTCGCTTGACCGCCGCGGCGATCGCCGCGTTTCTATGAGATGAAGCGGCATTACACGCTCGACATACATCCCGTTCCTCGTCGGCGCGATCGTGACGCTGCACGCTCAAACCCCTGCTCCATTTTCCATGACATCGGGACGCAGACTCGATCGCCGCGCGCGCAGACGCACACGGGTCAGATGCGTCCCTGCGCAGATGGCCATAACCGGGCTGCGGTGTTCGGCTGTCTCGATGCTCGCGCGGGAAGTCGCTCGCGGGCGCGGAGGTGCGGAGCCGACGTTCGCGGAAGACGTTGCCCCGATTCTCTACAAGAATTGCGACCATATAGTCCGTCATCCGGGCGGCTGGGTCCGTTCTCGCTGCTCGACTTCGATGGCTTCGCGAAAGCGAAGGTTGCCGGTCAGATGCGTGACGCGCGTAGCCGAGAGGGCAGATTTTCTGCACACCGTGGCACGGCACGAGGGGCCGCGTGGTTGTGTTCCGCCGCTGACCAGCGCCTGTCGGACGCTCCGACAGAAGCGGGCGATCCTTCGCTGGATCGGCACGCGTGGCGCGAAACCGGAGTGGCCACGAGAACAGACTACCGCTAAGGCCGGGTGGAATACCCGGGAGGGTGGGCGATCGGCACCCCGGACGCGATCGTTAGCAATGCGTAAG
>ERZ1370068.4151-contig-3239_pt1 | contig 44495 bp, 54 predicted proteins | sample MGYA00561227_ERZ1370068 | MGnify/ENA primary metagenome ERZ1370068 (study PRJEB38410, sample SAMEA6850437) | metagenome | study: Metagenomic assessment of the ecological functions of the soil: analysis of the soil microbiota associated with the...
TCAGGCGAAGAGCGCCGCGAGCGCGCGTCGCCCGGACGTCCGCGCGCATGAACGCCTCGCCGACCAGGAACGCGCCTTCGTACTACCCGACGCGCGCACGCCGCGACATCCGCTGGCGCGACGATTCCGCTTTCGGTCACCACGAGCCGTCCCGATGGGATGGAAGGCAGGAGATCGAGCGTGGTCGCGAGCGACACGTCGAACGTGCGCAGATCGCGGTTGTTGATGCCGACGAGAGCGGTGCGGCGAGCGCGAGCGCGCTGAGCTCCGCGCGCGTCGTGGACCTCGACCAGCACCGCCATGCCGAGCTCGCGCGCGAACGCCTCGAAGCGCGGCGAGCCGCGCGTCGTGCAAGCGCCGCGACGATCAGCAGGATCGCGTCGGCGCCCAGGCGCGCGCCTCCGCGATCCTGGTATTCGTCGACGATGAAATCCTTGCGCAGCACGGGGAGCGCGCACGCGGCGCGCGCCGCGGCGAGATGCGCCGGGTCGCCCTGAAGGACGTGCGGTCCGGTGAGCACCGACAGGCACGCGGCGCCGGCCTCGTTCGTAGCTCGCCGCGATCGCCGGAGGATCGAAGTCAGCGCGCAGGACGCCGCGGCTCGGGCTCTGCTTTCTTGATCTCGGCGATCACTGCCGGTCGGTCCGCCGGCGATCTTCGCGCGGAGCGCCGCGCGAAATCGCGCGCGGCGGCGACTGCGCCCGCGCGGCGGCGCGACTTCAGCGAAGCGAGCGTGCATTGCGCAGCGCCGCGACCTCATCCGCTTTGGTCGCGAGGATCCGCGCGAGGATGTCGCTCATCGGCCATGCGAGTGATCAGCCAGGCGGTCTGCGCTGCGCCGAGCTTCTGCGTCACGGCGACGAACGCGTCGAGCTTCTTCTTCGCCGCGCCCGAGGCGATCGCCTGCGCGCGCGCGCTCGATGCCTTCGGCGATCGACGCCGCGCACATCCGCCGCGTAGAGCGCGACGCCCGCATTCAGCACGACGATCTCGCGCGGCGTGCTCTTCGACGTTGCCGAGCGCCTCCAGCACCATCGCCTTCGACTCCGCCGCATCCATGACCTTGAGGCCGCGGTTCGAGATCATCCTGCAGGCCGAAGTCCTCCGGATGGATCTCGTACTCGCGCACTTCGCCGTCCTTCAGCTCGCCGACCATCGTCGCCGGCGCCGAGCGACACCTCGTCCATCCCGTCCTTGCCGTAGACGACCAGCACGTGCTTGCTGCCGAGCCGCTGCAGCACGCGCACCTGGATGCCGACGAGGTCGGGATGGAACACGCCGAGCAGCTGGTTCGGCGCGCCGGCCGGATTGGTGAGCGGCCCGAGGATGTTGAAGATCGTCCGCACGCCGAGCTCCTTGCGCACCGGCGCCGCGTGCTTCATCGCGCTGTGATGCGACGGGCGCGAACATGAAGCCGATGCCGGTCTCGGCGATGCGAGCGCGCGACCTGCTCGGGCTTCAGCATGATGTTCGCGCCGAGCGCCTCGAGCACGTCGGCGCTGCCGGACTTCGACGACACCGAGCGGCCGCCGTGCTTGGCCACGCGCGCGCCGGCCGCCGCGGCGACGAACATCGACGCGGTCGAGATGTTGAACGTGTGCGACGCAGTCGCCGCCGGTGCCGACGATGTCGACCAGTCGCTCGCGGTCGGGGACGTCGACCTTCGTCGCGAACTCGCGCATCACCTGCGCGGCCGCGGCGATCTCGCCGATCGTCTCCTTCTTGACGCGCAAGCCCGACGGTCAGCGCGGCGATCATCACCGGCGTCACTTCGCCGCTCATGATCCGCCGCATGATCGACAGCATCTCGTCGTGGAAGATCTCGCGGTGCTCGGATCGTGCGCTGCAGCGCTTCCTGCGTCGTGATGGTCATGTCGTTTCCTGCGTCGGTGGGACGAGTTCGTCGTGTCGCCGGCGCGCGATCGGCGCCTTCGAGAAAGTTGCGCAGCAGCGCGTGGCCGTGCTCGGTGAGGATCGCCTCAGGGTGGAACTGGACGCCCTCGACCGGCCACTCGCGATGCCGCACGCCCATGATCTCGCCGTCGTCGGACGTCGGCGGTGACGGCGAGGCACGCGGGGAGCGTCGCCGCGCTCGATCGCGAGCGAATGGTAGCGCGTGGCCGTGAGCGGCGACGGGAAGGCCGGCGAAGACGCCGCGCCCGTCGTGGAGTCACCGGCGACACCTTGCCGTGCATCACGCGCTTCGGCGCGCACGATCCTCGCGCCGAACGCCTGGCCGATCGCCTGGTGGCCGAGGCACACGCCGAGAATCGGGATCTTGCCGGCGAAGCGCTCGATCAGCGGCACCGAGATCCCCGCCTCGGTCGGCGTGCACGGCCCGGGCGAGATCACGATCTGCTCCGGCGCCCACGCGGCGATCTGCGTCGCAGCGTCAGCGCGTCGTTGCGATGGACGTCGCACGTCCGCGCCGAGCTCGCCGAAGTACTGGACGAGGTTGTAGGTGAAGCTGTCGTAGTTGTCGATCAGGAGCAGCATGGCGTTCATGTCCGTCGCGTCAGGCCGAGCTGCACCATGTCCGCCGCGCGGAAGATCGCGCGCGCCTTGTTCTCGCGTCTCGGTCCATTCGGACTCCGGCACCGAATCGTGGACGATGCCGGCGCCGGCCTGCGCGTAGAGCATTCCGTCCTTGACCACGGCCGTGCGGATGGCGATCGCGGTGTCCATGTCGTCCTGGAAGCTGATGTAGCCCGACGGCGCCCGCGTAGACGCCGCGGCCGGTCGGCTCGAGCTCGTCGATGATCTCCATCGCGCGCACCTTCGGCGCGCCGCTGACGGTGCCCGGCCGGGAAGCGCCGCGCGCAGCACGTCGATGCTGCGTGAGCCCGGGCTTCAGCACGCCCTCGACATTCGGACACGATGTGCATCACGTGCGAATAGCGCTCGACCACCATGCGGTCGGAGAGCTTCACCGTGCCGGTCTGCCGCGACGCGGCCGACGTCGTTGCGGCCGAGGTCGACCAGCATCACGTGCTCGGCGATCTCCTTCGGATCGCCGAGGAGCTCGCGTCGCGAGCTTCTCGTCGGCCTCGCGCGTCGCGACCGCGCGGCCGCGTGCCGGCGATCGGCCGCAGCGTCACCGCCGTCGCCTTCCTTGCGCACCAGGATCTCGGGCGAGGCGCCGACGACGTGGAAATCGCCGAAGTCGTAATAGAACATGTACGGCGACGGATTGAGCGAGCGCAGCGCGCGATAGAGCGACAGCGGCGACGACGCGAACGGGCGGCGCATCCGCTGCGACAGCACGACCTGCATCACGTCGCCGGCGGCGATGTATTCCTTGCGCGCGCCGCACCGCGCGCTGGTAGCCGTCGGCGCCGAACTCGCTTTGCGCCTGCGTGAGCGTCCGGTCGCCGTCTGGAACGGAATCGTCGACCGGCTCGCGCAGCTTGCGCCGCAGCTGCCTGCAGCCGCTCCCGCGCGCTTGCGTAGGCGTCCGGCTCGCCCGGATCGGCGTAGACGATGAGCGAGATCTTGCCGGCGAGGTTGTCGACGACGGCCAGCTCCTCGGTGAGCAGCAGCAGGATGTCGGGCACCTCCGGCGAGCCTCGGACCGCGCGGCGGCGCGCGTGCCGGCGAGCTTCGTCTCGATGTGGCGCACCGTGTCGTAGCCGAACGAGCCCGGCGAGCCCGCCGCAGAAGCGCGGCAGCCCGGGACGCGGCGCCGCGCGGTAGCGGCGCAGAAACGCGCCGACGAACGCGAGCGGGTCGCCGTCGTGCCGCTCGACGACGGCGCCGCGTCGTCGTCGACTTCGATCGTGCGTGCCGCGCGCGCGGATGCGCATCGTCGCGCGGCAGGCCGATGAACGAGTAGCGGCCGAAGCGCTCGCCGCCGACGACCGACTCGAGCAGGAACGTGTACGGCTCGTTGCGCGAGCTTGACGTAGAGCGACAGCGGCGTATCGAGGTCCGCGAACGTCTCGAGCACGAGCGGGAATGCGGTTATAGCCCTGGGCGGCAAGCGCGCGGAATTCGGCTTCGGTCATGATGCTGCGTCAATCTCTTCTGGGCGGACGGCGGGGCAGTCGGCAGACTGCGCGGGGCATCGCGGCGCGCGACGCCGGGGCTGACGGAGGTCAGCGCCAGCGGCGGTCGGTCGATACGCACGCCGCCAGCTGGCGGCGATAGACGTGCCGGCCAGCGGGCGGTGGCCGCGGTGGTCGGGCGCGAGAAGAGGTCGAAGCTCATTCCGTGGTGGGGGCGACGTAGCGGACGCGATCGGCGAGCGCGCCCACCGACTGCGACTATACCATCGGCGCCGAGCTCGTGCACCGGCCGGCCTTCGCGGTAGCCGTAGGGGACGACCAGCACCGGACAGCCGGCGCCGCGCGCCGCTTCGACGTCGTTGCCCGAGTCGCCGACCATCAGCAGGAGGCCGGGCGGGATGCCGAGCAGCGCCGCCACGTGCCGCAGCGGACCCGGGTCCGGCTTCTTCGTCGGCAGGTCGTCGCCGCCGATCACCACCGAGAAGAAGCGCTCGATGCCGGCCGCGACGAGATGCGGGCGCACGAAGCGCGTCGCCTTGTTCGTGATCACCGCGAGCGGAATGCCCATTCGCCTCGAGCGCGCAGAGCCCCTCGACCATGCCGGGAAAGAGCCGCGTCTCGCGGCCGAGGCGCGACGCGTAGTGCGCCTGATAGCGGCCGAGCGCATCCTTCACTTCGGCGTCGTCGACCGCCTCGGGGGACACGTCCGGTCGCGAGCGCCAGCGCGCGGCGGACGAGGTTCGCCATCCCCTTGCCGATCAGCGTGCCGACGACGTCCTTCGCGAGCGGCGGGTAGCCGAGCTCGGCGAGGAGCGCGTTGACCGCCGTCGCGAGCTCGTGGACGGTGTCGAGCAGCGTGCCGTCGAGATCGAACGCGATCGCGCCGACGTCGATCGCCGCCCGAGTGCCCTGCCGCTCGCTGCCCGTGCCGCGCGCCGGAGCGTCATCGCACGGCGGCGAGCTCCGCGCGCATCTGCGTCGATCGTCGCGCGATAGTCGGGCGCGCCGAAGATCGCCGACCCGCAGACGAACGTGTCGGCGCCCGCCTCGCGCCGCGGCGGCGATGTTGTCGACCTTCACGCCGCCGTCGACTTCGAGCAGGATCCTGCGGCCCGTGCGCTGCTGCGCGGCGTCGATGCGCGAGCGCGCGAGCGCGAGCTTAGCGAGCGCGCCGGCGATGAACGACTGCCCGCCGAAGCCCGGATTGACCGACATGATGAGCACGAGGTCGAGCTTGTCGAGCGTGTGGTCGAGCCAGTCGAGCGGCGTCGCGGGATTGAAGACGAGCCCCGCCTTGCAGCCGCAGTCGTGGATGAGGCCGATCGTGCGATCGACGTGCATCGAGGCCTCGGGATGGAAGCTGACGATCGCGGCGCCGGCTGCCGCGAAATCGGCGACGATGCGATCGACCGGCTTCACCATCAGGTGGACGTCGATCGGAACCGTGGCGTGCGGCTTGATCGCCGCGCAGACCGAGCGGTCCCACGGTGAGATTCGGAACGTAATGGTTGTCCATCACGTCGAAGTGCAGGAGGTCGGCGCCGGCGGCGATCACGCGCGCACCTCGTCGCCGAGGCGCGCGAAATCCGCGGACAGGAGCGACGGCGCAATCAGGAATTCGGGCATGGGTCTATAATCGTCTCGGGCAATGTCGTCGCACCAATCCATGGCTGAGACACGGGAAATACAGCATCGCGGTCGCGGTGAAGACGGCGTACCTCGCCGAGCAGTCGGACCCGTCGCGCAACCAGTACGTGTTCGCCTACACGATCACGATCGCCAACACCGGGCGAGGTCGCCGCGCAGCTCGTCAGCCGGCACTGGATCATCACCGACGCCGAGCATCAGGTGCAGGAAGTCAAGGGCGCCGGGCGTGGTCGGCCAGCAGCCGCTGCTGCAGCCGGGCGAGAGCTTCGAGTACACGAGCGGCACCAGCCTGCAGACGGCGGTCGGCACGATGCGCGGCACGTACCAGATGGTCGCCGAGGACGGTCATGCGTTCGACGCGCGACATCCCGCTCGTTCACGCTTTCGGTGCCGCGCATCCTGCATTAGGACGGCTCTCTAGAGGGACTCGTCCCGATCCCGGTTCGCGCGGCGGCTTTCGGCGCTTCGGGCCCATCGTCCAGGCGACGAACGCGACGGCGATCAGCGAGCGCCACCAACGCTTCGAGGAAGAACCATACCATCTTGCCGCGCTCCTTCGTTCGCCCGTCGCCTCGTCGACCGCCGCCGGTCGCGGCGCTGCTGATCGCCTCATCGTAGTCCGCGCCGGGCTGCGCCACGCCGTCCGCGCGAAGCGGCGCAACCTGCCGCGCGCCTCCGCTGCCCCGTCCGCACCCGGCCGCCTCGATGCCTGCGCGCCGGCCGCACCGTCGTTGCCGGCGAAGTATGTCGCCGGTCGCGTGGAGCGCGCTGCCGGGCTGGAGCGAGGACGCCGTGGCGCGAGCTCTGGCCCGCCTTTCGCGCGGGATGCGCGGCGCTCGATCGCGTCGCCCGAGACCCGCGTCGATCTGGGAGCCGCCGTGCGCCGGCGCGAACGCGGTCGTCGCGACGGACAGGAACGCGGTCCGTGCATTCTTCGAGCGCCATTTTAGTCCCTACCAGGTCACGGCCGCCGACGGGCGCGACACCGGGATGATCACCGGCTACTACGAGCCGCTGCTCGACGGGCAGCCGCGTCCGCTCCGCCACAGCACCGCGTGCCGCTGTACGCGCCGCCGGACGATCTCCTCACCATCGACCTGACCGAGCTCTATCCCGAGTTGAAGGACAAGCGGCTGCGCGGGCCGCGTCGAGGGCAAGCGCGTGATTCCCTACTGGCCGCGCGCCGACATCGAGAGCGGCAAGGCGCCCGGTCGCCGGCAGAAGGCGCTCGTGTCTACGTCGACGATCCGCGTCGAGGCGTTCTTCCTGCAGATCCAGGGCTCGGGCCGCGTGCGGCTCGCCGAGGGCGGCATCATGCGCGTCGGGTACGCCGATCAGAACGGCCACCCGTTCCGCTCGATCGGCCGGCTGCTGGTCGAGCGCGGCGAAGCTCACGCTCGACCGCGCATCGATGCAGGGCATCAAGGACTGGGGCCGGCGCAATCCCGAAAAGCTCGCTGCCGCTCCTCGACGAGAATCCGAGCTACGTCTTCTTTCGCGAAGTCCCGGCGCCCGCGCCGGGCACGCTCGAAGCGCGAGATCGACGGGCCGATCGGCACGCTCGGCGTGCCGCTCCTGCGCGAGCGCACGATCGCCGTCGATCCTCGCTCGATTCCGCTCGGCGCGCCGGTCTACCTCGCGACGACGTATCCGCTGTCGACGCGGCCGCTGCACGCGGCTGATGCTGGCGCAGGACACCGGGCGGCGCGATTCGCGGCGCCGTGCGCGCCGACTTCTTCTGGGGCTTCGGCGACGACGCCGGGCGCGCAGGCGGGCCGGATGAAGCAGGACGGGCGGATGTGGCTCCTGTGGCCCAGGGATGCGGGCCGCCCGCACCGCTCGCGCCGCCCAATCCTAGCGCCGCGCGAGCGCGGCAGCGCCGCTCAGCCGGCGAGCACTTCTTCGGCCTGCCGATCCGCGTGATACGACGAGCGCACCAGCGCGCCGACCGCGGCGTGCCGGAAGCCCATCGCGTAGGCCTCGCGCTCGAACGCCGCGAACGCGTCGGGATGCACGTAGCGCAGCACCGGCAGATGGCCGGCCGTCGGCTGCAGGTACTGGCCGATCGTCAGCATGTCGATGTCGTGCGCGCGCATGTCGCGCATCACCGCGAGGATCTCGTCGTCGGTCTCGCCCAGGCCCACCATCAGGCCGGACTTGGTCGGCAGCGCCGGGAAGCGCCGCTTGAATTCGCGTGAGCAGCGTCAGCGAATGCGCGTAGTCCGAGCCGGGCCGCGCGCAGCTTGTACAGGCGCGGCACCGTCTCGAGGTTGTGGTTCATCACGTCCGGCGGCGCCTGCGCCAGGATGTCGAGCGCGCGCTCGAGCCGGCCGCGGAAATCCGGGACGAGCACCTCGATCTGCGTCGCCGGCGAATGCTCGCGCACCGCGCGGATGCAGTCGACGAAATGCTGCGCGCCGCCGTCGCGCAGGTCGTCGCGGTCGACGCTCGTGATCACGACGTAGCGCAGCTTCGAGCGCGGCGATCGTCTCGCGCGAGGTTGGCGCGGCTCGTCGGCGTCGAGCGGCAGCGGGCGGCCGTGGCCGACGTCGCAGAACGGGCAGCGCCGCGTGCAGATGTCGCCCATGATCATGAACGTCGCGGTGCCCTTGCCGAAGCACTCGCCGATGTTCGGGCACGGACGCTTCCTCGCACACCGTGTGCAGGTTGTGCTCGCGCAGGATCCTCTTGATCTCGGCGAAGCGCGGCGACGACGGCGCGCGCACGCGGATCCAGTCGGGCTTCTGCAGCCGCTCGGCGGGCACGATCTTGATGGGGATGCGCGCGCGTCTTCGCGCCGCCCTTGTGCTTGACGCCGCGCGGCGTTCGGAGCGGCAGCGGAGTCGAGCTTGTCCATCGTCAGTCGCGCGCGCGCGAGATGCGCCGACGAGGATCGGCGCGAGCGCGGCGCCGGCCGCCTCGACGGTCGCGGCGACGCCGAGATCGGCGAGCTGCGTGACCGCGAGCCCGCGGTAGCCGCAGGGATCGATGTCGGCGAAGGGGAGAGGTCCATCGCGATGTTCACCGCGAGGCCGTGATACGTGCAGCCGTTGCGCGACGCGCAAGCCCGAGCGCGGCGATCTTCGCCTCGCACGCCCGCGAGCCATGGCGTAGACGCCCGGCGCCGCCGGCTTGCCGTAAGCGGAAATGCCCACGGAATCGAGCCATTCTACCACCGCGGCCTCGATCGCCCGGACCATCGCGCGGACGCCGAGCTCGCGCGCGCCGCAGGTCGCAGCAGCAGATAGACGACGAGCTGCCCGGGCCCGTGGTACGTGATCTGCCCGCCGCGATCGACCTTGAGCGTCGGAATGCCGTTGTCGCGCAGCAGGTGCTCGCGCCGGCCGGCGAGCCCGAGCGTGTAGACCGGGCGGATGCTCGGTGAGCCAGATCTCGTCCGGCGTGCCGGCGTGCGCGCGCCGCCGTGAACGCCTGCATCGCGCGCCACGTGGGCTCGTACTCGGTGCGGCCTAGTGCGCGGAGGGCGACCATTGCGCGGCGGCGAATTCGTGCTCTTCGACCTCCGAGCACGTGCGTGCGCTGCCAGATCACGCGGTCGCGGGCGACCGACAGCATCCACGTCTGCTGCTCGAGCGGATTCGGAGAGGCGAACGCGGCGGGCGACAGCACCGCGCAGCATGCGTCGTGCTTCGGATCGCGGACGGACTCGTAGCGGATGGCGCCGACGCCAGCCGCGCGCGCCGTGCGGCCGAAGCGCCTGGCAGCGCGAATAGTCGCCGGCGTCGGTCCAGTGCCGCCGATCCCGCGCGAACGGCTTCGCGCGAAGGTCGACCGCGTCGGTCTCGATCTTCACCTGGAACACCGTCTGCGGCTTGGTCGGCATCGCCGTCAAGCGCCGGCGAATCCGCAGAGTGGCGCCACCGCCAGTAACCCAGCTCGGCGCAGGCGGTCCGTATTGCGTCGGCGCCGTAGAACACGCCCGGATCGTTCGGGCCGCGAAAGCGCGAGCCGCCAGGCGGCGGCGGATAGCGGAACGGCGTGAACAGCAGCCAGTGGAGATGCGCCGCGGCCGCCGGGAATCGCAGGCTTCGCGTCGTCGAGCAGGCGCTCCAGCACATGCTGCTCCTCGATCGAATCGACGAGCGCCATCGTCGACACCACGTGCTGCGCCTCGACCGGCGCGCCACAGCGCGTGGCGCAACGCGCGCGGCGCTAGAGGCGACCTCGCGCGTTGTCCAGGTAGTTGACGACACGGACCAGGCCTTCGACGGAAGGGAGAAGATCGACCGGGCGCGCCGCGAGCGCGAGATTCTCGCTCGTGAGCCACGTGTGCGCGGCCGCTTCGTGGCCCCACGAGCGCGTCGAGCGAGCGGAACAGGCGCACGAGCAGAAGGGCGAGCTCCCACTCCTTCGCGCGCGTCGAGGAAAGCTGGTAGTGGCCGGCGGCAAGGCGCGAGGCCGTGGCATCGGAAACACCGAGGATGCGCGCGACGTCGCGCTGCGAGAACGACAAGAGCCGCGCCGCCCGGACGACCGCCTTGCTCAGCACCGCGGCATCGTCGGCCGGCTTCGGCGCCGGCACGACGCGGGTGGCTTTGCGCGCATCGCGTTTCTTGAGAAAACAATCATGCTCGATAGTTTGCTGCAGAAACTGCGTCGCGTCAAGCCTGAGCAAGTGCGCCCCTGGCGGCGATGGCACCTACAGCACCATCGCCACCATCGGATGCGACGTCAGATCGCGATAGAGATCGTCCAGCTGCTCGCGCGAGACCGCGTTGACCGTGCAGGTCAAGGACAGGTACTTGCCGTGGCTCGACGCGCGCATCTCGACCGTCGCCGGCTCGAAGTCCGGCGCGTGCTTCTGCACGACCGTGACGATCGCCTGCGCGAAGCCGTCCTGCGTGCGCCCCATCACCTTGATCGGGGAAGGCGGTGGGAAACTTGAGCAGCGACTCGGCCGGTCTGGCGACCATCGGCGAAGGGTCGTCATGCCGCCGCAGATGGCGGCGAGACCGCGGCGATTGCAAGCGCCGCCGCGGCAGGCGCCGCCCCTAGCGTCCTCCCGCCCGGGTACATGTAGTCGCGCGTCAGCGGATGCGGCAAGCCGGCCGTCGGGAAGCGGCTTGCCGGCGAGCAATTGCCAGAGCGACAGCCAGCCGCGCTCGAACGCGTGCGCCGACCCGGCGAGGTAGATGCCGCCACACGCGGATACTTTTCCTCGCCGACCTCCGCGCGCGCCGCGTCCGCATTCTGCTTCCAGCCGCTCGCACCAGTGCCAGAGCGTCTTCGCGTAGTGCTCGCGCAGCGCCTCGGCGTCGATGACCTCGAGGCCCTGCGCCGCCATCCCTTCGATCACCGTGGCGACGTGCGCGAGCTCGCCGCCCGGGAAACACGTATTCCTCGACGAAGTCGCCGATGCCGCTGCCGAGGCGTCTCGCGCGCCGAGCGGGTTGTGCGTGATGCCGTGATTCAGCACGAAGCCGCCCGGCTTCAGTATCCGATGGATCTTGCCGAAGTACTTCGGAAAGCGCGCGATGCCGACATGCTCGAACATGCCCGACGCTCGCGATCTTGTCGTAGAGCGCGTCTTCGGGCAGGTCGAGGTAGTCGCGCGAGCTCGACGCGCACGCGGCCGGCGAGCCCGCGCGCGGCGATCTCGCCGCTCACGTGCTCGAACTGGTTCTTCGACAGCGTGATGCCGGTCGCGTCGACGCCGTATTTCTGCTGCCGCCCGGAACACGAGCGCGCCCCAGCCGCAGCCGATGTCGAGGAAGCGCTCGCCAGGCGCAAGCCGCAGCTTGCGGCAGATGTGATCGAGCTTGCGCGCCTGGGCGTCGGCGAGCGTCGTCGTCCTCGGTCGCGAAATACGCGCACGAGTAGACCAGCTGCGGGTCGAGCCAGAGGCGGTAGAACGCGTCCGAGACGTCGTAGTGGTAGCCCGATGTTCGCGCGGTTGCTGCGGCGCTGGTGTCGCCAGATCCGCCAGCGCACCGTGCAGCGCGTCGCGGCCGTGCGCGATCTCGCCGACCATCGCCTCGGCGATGGCGGCCGCGCGCCGCGCGCTGCCGGTGAAGTCGATGTCGTTGTGGACGTAGGCCCGCGCGAGCGCGCCCATCGCCGGCGCCGCCAGCGCCTTCAGGCCTCGCCACGTGCGGGCGAGGATTTCGACCTCGGGCTCGGACGACAGCGGCACCCGGCCGCCGTCCGGCAGCACCAGCGTCACCGGCAGGTTGCGCCCGCCGTAGCGGTTGGCGATGATCTTGTGCAGTGGCTCGCGCCATGATCGCGTCCAGTTGGGCAAGTGCATACCGCGGCCGGTCAGTGTAGCAAGATCGAGCCTGGTGAGCACCGTGGTTCCGGGAACTAGATGCGGCTGGTTCGAAGTCGCCGAGGGCGCTGCTACCATCGGGCCTTTGGCCTGGCAGCGCATTGACCCCTCCTCCGCCCCCGGCGCGACGCGCGTCCCGGCGCGCGCCGCGTTCACCGAGCGGCAGTTTCGCGATGCCCTCGCGCAGTTCGCCACGGGCGTCGGCGATCATCTGCGCGCCCGGCCCGCACGACCGGTTCGTCGGCTTCACCGGCGAACTCGTTCAACTCGGTCTCGCTCGACCCGCCGCTCGTGGTGTGGAGCCTCAATGGCCGCGCGACGAGCCTCGCCGCACTTCGAGAATGCCGAGCGTTACGCGATCAACGTGCTCGCGCACGACCAGGCCGACCTCGCGCGCCGGTTCTCGCGTCCGCACGCCGACCGGTTCGAGGGCGTCGATTACCGGCTGGGCCGCGCCGGCGCGCCGCTGATCGCCGGGCTGCGTCGCATGGTTCGAGTGCCGCCACCACGCGCGGCATCGGGCCGGCGATCACGTTCTATTCATCGGCGACCGTCGACGACCTGCGCCCGGAACAAGGGCGCAGGTCTCGTGTTCCATCACGGCCGGTTCGGAACCACGCATACCGCCGGGTGAGTTGGGACCGCGCGTCTACCGGCGGCTTTGTGCGCCTGGAATAGCGCGTGCATCTTCCGGAAGAGCGGCCCGGTTTGCCGCCGGCGAACGGCTGGCCGTCGAGCGTCGTGATAGCGAGCACTTCCTTCGTCGACGACGTGAGCCACATCTCGTCGGCGCGCGAGCGCCTCCGCCTTCGTCACCGGGCGGATCTCGAACGGAATCCCGGCCTCGCGCGCGAAATCCCACGCCGCGCCGTAGGTGATGCCCGGCAGGATCAGCCGATCTTTCGGCGGCGCGACGATCGCGCCGCCGATCACGACGAGCACGTTCTGACGCCGACGCCTCGGTGAGATGCCCGTCGCGGAACATCACGGTCTCGACGGCGTCCGGCGTCGGCGGCGAGCTGTCGCATCAGGACGTTGCCGACGAGCGAAATCGTCTTGAGGTCGCAGCGCTGCCAGCGATTGTCCTCGGCGGTGACGACGGCGACGCCTCGCTCGATCTGCTCGGCCGACGGGGTGGCGAGCGGATTGCTCATCATGAAGACCGTCGCGGGCACGTCCTTCGGAAACGTGTGGTCGCGCTTCGCCACGCCGCGCGTGACCTGGAAATAGACGCCCTGGTCGTCGAACGGCTGCCGCGCGATGATTTCGCCGACGATCGACGTCCATTCGGCGTCCGTGTGCGGATTCGCGAGGCGGATGCCGTCGAGGCTGTGCTGCAGGCGCGCGAGGTGCTGCGGCAGGCGGAAGGGCTGCCGGCGATACACCGGGAATGAGCTCGTAGACGCCGTCGCCGTAGATGAACCCGCGGTCCAGCACGGAGATACTTGGCGTCCTCGATGGGCAGAAACTTGCCGTTGAGGTACACGATCATTGCATCTCCTTCGAGGGTGTGACGTTTGACGAGCGCCGCGGGTCGGCGACATCACTTGAACCATAGCCGAATCGTGTCCCAGGCGCGGCCGAGCACGTTGGCCGCCGGCACGTCGGCGAGCGCCACGAGCGGGAACTCCGCCACCGGTAGCCCCTCGAGCGACGACCTTGACCGTGCCCACCGGCTGGCCCTTGGTCACCGGGCGCCAGGAGCGGTTCCGTCGCCGTCATCGACGAGCGCGAGCTTCTCCGCCTTGCCCTTCGGCAGCGTGACGATATTTGTCGGCGTTGAAGCCGGCCGCCACGTCGTTGGCCTGGCCCTTCCACACGCGAAGGCCGACCACAGGCTTGCCCGGACGGATACAGCTGAACCAGGTCGAATGCCTGGAATCCGTAGTTGAGGAGCTTCTGCGCCTCGGCGGCGCGCGCCGCATCCGACGCGGCGCCCAGCACGACGGCGATCAGGCGCCGCTCGCCGCGCTTGGCCGACGCGATGAGGCACCAGCCCGCGGCGTCCGTATGCCCGGTCTTCATGCCGTCGACGATAAGGGTCGATCCACAGCAGGCGGTTGCGGTTGGGCTGCGTGATGTTGTTGTAGCGGAACTCGCGCAGCGAATACAGCTTGTAGTCGTCCGGAAAATCGCGGATGAGCGCCGCCGCGAGCCGCCCGAGATCGGTCGCGGTCGAGTAGTGCTGCGGGTGCGACAGTCCCGTCGCATTCGTGAAATGCGTGCTCGCGAGCCCGAGGCGCGCCGCTTCGCGGTTCATCCTTTCGGCGAACGCCGCCTCGCTCCCGGCAATGACTTCGGCCAGCGCGATCGACGCATCGTTGCCGGACTGGACGATCATCCCGCGCAGGAGCTCGTCCACCGAGACCGCCTTCTTCGGATCGATGAACATCCGCGAGCCCTCGGCACGCCACGCGGCGGTCGACACGGCAACGAGTTGCGCCGGCACGATGGCCTTGTCGCGCAGCGCGGCGAACGACGAGATACGCCGTCATGAGCTTCGTCAGCGACGCCGGATCGCGTCGCTCGTCGGCATTCTCCGCGGCGATCACCTGCCCGCTCGCCACCTCGAGCAGCAGGTAGGACTGCGCGGCGATGCCCGGCGCCGGGGCCGGCTGCGCAATCGCGACGGCGCACGCGCGCGCAAGCAGGAGCGCGAGCGTCGCGACGGCGCGTATGCGGGACAGTCGAGCCGCGCCGACGTCACCATGGATTCACCGGCAGGATGCCGATGATCTCTCCGGACTTGGTGTCGACGATCACCGACATGTCCTGGTTTCGCGCCTTCATCGGCAGGTATCCCGACCGAGTCTTCGGCGCGGCCCGACGCGGCGACGAATGCGCCGGATCGCGGCGGCGTCCTGCGAATGGCGCTTCGCGAGCTCGGCCAACGGTTTCGCGGCTCTTGCCGGCGTCGCGCCGGAACTGCTCGTACGGCACGTAGAGATCGGGGAGATTGGCGAGATCGGCGCCGCCGTCTCGTCGCCGAGATCACGATGTCGGCCAGCCGCTTCGGATCATCGGGCTGGCGGGCGGCCGACCACTTTCGGTCCGGTCAGCGGCAGCGACCGGAATTCGGGCGCAGCTTTCTCCCGCGACTGCGTCGTCGATGGCGTTCGCCGCGACGACCTCGAAGCGGTCGACGACGAACACGTTGTAGACGGGCCGGGCGCTCGAACATCACGCTGCAGCCGTAGAGGAGCGCGCCAATCTGCAACGCCGCGATCACGGCGAGATCGAATCGCAGACTCTTCTTCTTCGGGTCGAAGACGATCGAGCGTAATGAGCGGACCGAGGACGACGTCGACGCCGATGAGGAGCAGGATCAGCGTCGCGCCGCCCATCGCCGCGAAATACTGCTGCGGATACCAGACGGCGAGCATCAGCGTGACGACGGCCGCGCCGATCGCCGCGCTGAGCGCGAGGTGCAGGGCCGAGGCCTTCCAGCGGTTGAGCGAGGTGAGCGTCATGCGTCGGACTCTTCAGGAGGCGTCAGCCGCGGCTACCGGGGGCAGCTGCAGAACAGGTTGCGATCGCCGTAGACGTTGTCGACCCGCGCGACCGGCGGCCAGTATTTCGCCTCGCGCAGCGAGGCCATGGGATAGGCGGCTTCCGTCCTGCTTGTAGCGATGGGGCCAGTCGTCGGCGGCGACCACGGCTGCCGTGTGGGGCGCGTGCTTCAGCACGTTGTCGACGCGATCGGCGCGGCCTTCCTCGACGGCGCGGATTTCGCCGCGGATCGCGATCATGGCATCGATGAAGCGGTCGAGCTCCGCCTTCGATTCGCTTTCCGTGGGCTCGACCATCAGCGTCCCCGCCACCGGGAAGCTCATCGTCGGCGCGTGGAAGCCATAGTCGATCAGCCGCTTCGCGACGTCGTCCACCGCGATGTCGGAGGCCTCCTTCAGCGGCCGCAAGTCGAGAATGCATTCATGCGCGACGAGGCCTCCCGGCCCGGAATACAGCACCGGATAGTGAGGATCCAGGCGCTTCGCGACGTAGTTCGCCGCGAGGATCGCGCTCTCGGTCGCGGCCGCGAGGCCCTCGCCGCCCATCATCACGATGTACATCCACGAAATCGGCAGGATCGACGCCGGAGCCATAAGGCGCGGCGGAGACCGCGCCGATCCTTCCGGCGCGGCCGAGATCGCGCCGATCGCCTCGGCCGCGACGGCAGGTACCGGTGCCCCGGCAGAAAGCGCGCGAGGTGCGCGCCCACGCCGATCGGGCCCACGCCCGGGCCGCCGCCGCCGTGCGGAATGCAGAACGTCTTGTGCAGGTTCAAATGCGACACGTCGGCGCCGAACTCGCCGGGCGCGGCGAGGCCGACGAGCGCATTCAGGTTCGCGCCATCGACGTACACCTGGCCGCCGTGCTCGTGCACGATCGCGCAAAGACGGCCGATGCCCGCCTCGAACACCCCGTGCGTCGACGGATAGGTGACCATGATCGCGGCCAGGTTTGCCCGGTGCGTCGCGCGCCTTCGCCTCGAGATCGGCCATGTCGACGTTGCCGGCGGCGTCGCACGGCGACCGACGACCACGCGCATGCCGGCCATCTGCGCCGACGCCGGGTTGGTGCCGTGCGCGGACGCGGGAATGAGGCAGACGTTGCGATGCCCCTCGCCGCGGCTCGCGTGATACGCCTTGATCGACGAGCAGCCCGGCATACTCGCCCTGCGAGCCGGCGTTGGGCTGCAGCGATACCGCGGCATACCCCGTCGCGGCGCAGAGCATGCGCTCGAGATCGCCGACGATCTCGCGATAGCCCTCGGTCTGATCCGCCGGCGCGAAGGGATGAATGCGCGCCGAACTCCGGCCACGTCACGGGAATCATCTCGGACGTCGCGTTGAGCTTCATCGTGCACGAGCCCAGCGGGATCATCGCGCGGTCGAGCGCGATGTCGCGGTCGGCGCAGCCGGCGCAGGTAGCGCAGCATCTCCGTTTCGGAGTGGTAGCGGTTGAACGTCGGATGCGTGAGGAACGCCGACCCGCGCCGCACCGCATCCGGCAGCGCGTCTCCGACGCTCGCGAAGAGCGGTGTCGAGCCCGCCTTGCGGGCGGTCGTCGCCGAACGCGCGCCAGATCGCCTCGACGTCGGCGCGCGTCGACGTCTCGTCGAGCGACAAGCCGAGCGTGCGCGGATCGACGCGACGGAAATTCATTCCTGCGCAACGGCCGCGGTCGGCGATTCGCGCGCGTGGCATCACCGGTCGCGACGACGATGGTGTCGAAGAAATGCGCCGTCGGCACGGTGTGGCCCAGCCGTTCGAGACCCGCCTTGAGGATCGCAGTCAGGCGATGCACGCGCCGCGCGATCGTCGTCAAGCCCGGCGGGGCCATGGTAGACCGCGTACTATCGCCGCCATCACCGCGAGCAGGACCTGCGCCGTGCAGATGTTCGACGTCGCCTTCTCGCGGCGGATGTGCTGCTCGCGCGTCTGCAGCGCGAGGCGGTACGCCGGCCCGCCGTTGGCGTCGACGGTGACCCCGACGAGGCGGCCGGGCATCGAGCGCTTGAAGTCGTCGCGCGTTGCGAGATAGCCCGCATGCGGCCCGCCGCAGCCCATCGGCACGCCGAAGCGCTGCGCCGATCCGACGACGACGTCGGCGCCCCATTCGCCCGGTGGCGTGAGCAGCGCCAGCGCGAGGAGATCGGCGGCGACGACGACAGTGTCCGCCGGCCGCGTGCACCGCCGCCGCGAGCGCGCGATAGTCGCGCACGTCGCCATCCGCGCCTGGATACTGGAGCAGGACCGCGAACGCCCCGGCATCGGCTGCGTCGACCGCGGGTCCGGTCACGACGTCGATCCCGAGCGGCGCCGCGCGGGTGCGCACGACGTCGATCGTCTGGGGGAAGACGTCGGCGGCCACGAAGAAGCGGTTGCTTTCGCTGTGGCCGAGGCGGTGACACAGCGTCATCGCCTCGGCAGCGGCGGTCGCCTCGTCCAGCATCGACGCGTTGGCGATCGCCATCCCCGTCAGGTCGCAGACCATCGTCTGGAAATTGACGAGCGCCTCGAGCCGTCCCTGCGAGATCTCGGGCTGGTACGGCGTGATAGGCCGTGTACCACGCGGGATTTTCCAGCACGTTGCGCAGGATCACGCCGGGCGTGTGCGTGCCGTAGTACCCTGGCCGATGAACGACTTGCAATACCTTGTTCTTCGCCGCGATCGACCTGATGCGCGCGAGCGCGGCCGGCCTCGGTCAGCGCCGGCGGCAGCGCGAGGCGGCGCCTTCGTCCTGATCGCCGCGGGAACGATCGCGTCCATCAGGGCGGCGCGTGAGCGATAACCCAGGACCTCCAGCATCGCGGCTCGGTCATCGGGCGCCGTGCCGATGTGCCGCGCGACGAACGCGCGCGGACTGCTCGAACACGTGCATCACGCGTCGCCGATCGTCGCCTCGTAGGCCCGGGCGTCGAGAGCTTCGCCGCCGCGGTGGCGTCGGCGGGCTTCATCCGGAAGAGCCAGGACGCGTACGGATCCTGGTTCACCTTTCGGGCGCGCTGGCCACCTCGGTGTTGACATCCACCACCTCGCCCGCCACCGGCGCGTAGACATCCGACGCCGCCTTTGACCGATTCGACGACGGCGCAGGCCTCGGCCGCGGCGAGCTTGCGCCCCACCACGGGCAGCTCGAGATAGACGAGGTCGCCCAAGGCGCCCTGCGCGTGGTCCGTGATGCCGATCGACACCGTTCCATCCGGCTTCGGTGCGCACCCATTCGTGCGACGACGTGTACCGCAAATTTGCCGGAATGTTCATGACTGCTCCTGGGACTTGTCAGTGATGAGCATGGGTGATGCTTGGATGGACGAAGATCGTCTACGGCGGCGAGGCTCAGCGAGCGCCTCGCCGTTGCGCACGAAGGGCGGCTTCACGACGCGCGCCGCGAGCTCCCGGTCGCGCACGACCACCTTTCACGGTGCTGCCCAGGGCGATCCCCACGGGCACGCGGGCGAGGGCGATCGAGCCATTGAGCGTCGGGCTGAACGTCCCGCTCGTGATCTCACCGGTGCCGCGATCGGTATGCACGGTCTGATGCGCCCGCAGCACGCCGCCCTTGTCCACGAGCGCGAGGCCGACTCAGCTGCCGCGACGGCGGGTGCGCCAGCGAGCGCCGCCTTGCCGATGAAATCGCGCGGACTCGCAAGATCGACCGTCCAGGCAAGCCCTGACTCGAGCGGCGACACGGTCTCGTCCATGTCCTGTCCGTAGAGATTCATGCCTGCTTCGAGGCGCAGCGTGTCGCGCGCGCCGAGGCCGCACGGAACCACGCCCACGGCGCTGAGGCGGGGACCACAGGCCTTCGGCGTCGGCCGCCGGCAGCACGATTTCGAAGCCGTCCTCGCCGGTATAGCCCGTGCGCGCAATCATCACGTCCGCCCGGCGCCGCCGGCGAGGAAGGCGGCGTGAAACGGCTTAAGCTCGACACGGCGGAAGCGGCCCCGGCAGCGCGCTGGGCAAGAGCGCCTGCCGCGTTCGGCCCTTGGACGGCGATGATCGCGAGGTCGGGGCGCGGCGTCATCCGGACGCTCGGTCGGCATGCTCGGCGATCCGGTCCCGCAGCCACGCGATGTCCTTGTCCGCCGTCCCCGCGCTGACGACGATCCGGAAGTAATTCGTCGCGGAAGAAATAGCACGATCAGGTCGTCGAGCACCGTCCCGTCGGGTTTGGAGCAGGCAGGAATAGAGCGCCTTGCCGGGGACTTTGCAGCTTGTCGACATTGTTGGCGAGCACGTAGCGCAGAAACGCGCGGGCGCCGGCGCCCGCGACATCGACGACGCGCATGTGCGAGACGTCGAACATTCCGGCACTGCCGCGCACGGCGCGGTGCTCGTCGATCTGGGAGCCGTAATTCACGGGCATGTCCCACCACAGCCGAAATCCACCATCCGCGCTCAATATCGCACGGGGCAGCGGCAGCGTAGTTCAGCCAGCACAGGCCCGTCGGAACAGAAGCATGGAAGCCGCCGTCGCCTCAACCGCCACCGCCGAGCACCGCGTTTATCGGCGCCGAAATCACGATATGCGCCGCGGCCAAACAGTGGATGTCTGGCTTCCAGCGCGCGGAGAACACAGCGACCAGCGCCCTGATGTCGGCACTGACATCGTTCTATCGGCGGCATTTGCAGAACTGACGCCCGTCGCCTTCTTCACTGGATATCGCGGGCGGCGCTGGCGCTGCCGCAGACATCGCCAACTCTCGGCACCGATTTAACCAATGACTTTTGAACGACTCGCGAAGGCGGCTGCCGTAACCACCTTTCTTCACAGCCTTTCTCCGGTTATGGCGACACCGTTCATCGCATGTCCGGGCGGCGAGAATAACAGCGGTACTTACCGCTACTCCGTCAAGGATTTGGGGGAAGCGGGTCAAATGGTACCGGAACGACCTGCGGATCGCCGCGACCGCCCGCCCGCCGCGGGAACTGCCACTCAACGCCTCAGACCGTACAGCGCTGGACCCGCGCCTGAACCGAGTTTCACGCGGCAGATTGCAGCTCTCGACGGTCCCGTGCACCGTCGATCAGGGCGGAAGGCACTGCGGTGCCGCGATTGAACCGAGCGCCACCGCGGCCGGTGGTGGCTTGGCGAGAGCTTACGGTAATGGTACGCCCGCGATGTTGAAGATGCAGCACCGCCGGATGGCACGCAAACAGGAAGCCGCTGGTGATGCGCTCGGGGATTCCCGGCCAGAGATTTGAACGCTGGCGGCTGGATGAGATCGGCGAGCGCCCCAGCATCGACGCGAATCCCGCGGGCGAGCGCGCGCGAGAACCGGCGAGAAAAAGCCGCAGCGCGCCGCTCGCCCGCATCGACGTAACGCGGCACCGCGCGCAGAGATGGCCGAGCACGATGAGCGGCACTCCGCCGCGACGCCGTTGCCTGACGGGCGTCGCATTGTCGTGGCCGGGCTTCGTCCGGTGGAACAGCCGCTCGTGGTCGTGGCTCGTGAAGAAGAAGCCGCCGTGCTCGGGTCCTCGAACTCGTCCAGCAGAACGTCGGCGAGCTCCCGCGCCCAGGCGTAGTCCTCGACGCGAAACCGCGTCTGCATGAGCTCCAGCAGCGCTTGCAGCAGAAACGCGTAATCGTCGAGGTAGGCATTGAGATGCGCCCGCTCGCCCTCTCCGGTCGCGAGGAGCCGTCCATCGCGCCACGCCGCGTGCGCGCAACGCATCGGCGGCCGCGCAGGCGAGATCGGCCCATGGCGGCAGCGTCGCAGCGCGCGCGCCGCGCGGGCAAGTCCGGCGATGGCGAGCGCGTTCCACGACGTCAGGATCTTGTCGTCGAGGCCGGTCGCACGCGTTTCGCTCGCGTGCGGCGAACAACGCGGCCTTCGCTGCCTCGAGCCGTGCGCGCGCCGTCGGCACGCGGGATCGCAGTGCGCGCCGCGATGTCGCCGAGCGACGCGCTCACGCGCAGGTTCCACGCATGGCCCTCGAAATTCGGCGGCCGTCGAGCCCGTAGTGCGGTGCGGCGACCGCGTAGATCGCATCGGGCGCGAGCAGCGAGCGCACCTCGTCCGCGCGTCCAGACGTAGAACTTGCCTTCCTCGCCCTCGCTGTCGGCGTCGAGGCTCGAGAAGTAGCGCGCCGTCGCGGCACTGCATTTCGCGGGTCATCCAGTCGACGATGCCGCGGGCGACTGTCGCAAACCGCGGCATCGCCGGTCGCTCGCGCCAGATCCGCGTACAGCGCCGAGCAGCGGACCGTTGTCGTAGAGCATCTTCTCGAAATGCGGAATCGTCCATTCGGCGTCGACGCTGTAGCGGCAGAAGCCGCCGCCCAGCTGATCGTGGATGCCGCCGTCCGCCATCCGCTCGAGCGTGATGCGCACCATCTGCGAGCGCGTCGGCGTCGCCGCGCGCGCGCATGTTCGCGCAGGCAGAAGCTCGAGATCGGTCGCGTGCGGAAACTTGGGCGCGGCGCCGAAACCGCCGTGCTCCGGGTCGAACCGCTCGCTTCAGCTCCGCGAGCGCGACTGGCGCCGGCGGACGTTCCGCAATGCGTCGCCGCCGGCGTGGAGCGGGCTCGAGGCTCTGCGAGCGCGTCCTTCCAGCTGCGCCGCCTGCTCGGCGATGTCGGCGCCGCGCTCGCGGTAGGCCGCGGCGACCGCGCGGCAGGAGATCGAGAAACCCGGGCAGATCCGTAGCGCCCTTCTTTCGGGAAATAGGTGCCGCCGAAAACGGCGCGCCTCCGGGCGTCAGGAACATCGTCAGCGGCCAGCCGCCCGAGCGCCGCGTCATGAGCGCATGCGCCGTCTGATAGATCTGGTCGAGGTCGGGCCGTTCTTCGCGATCGACCTTGATGTTGACGAAGTCGCGCGTTCATCAGCCGCCGCGACCGCCGGGTCCTCGAACGACTCGTGCGCCATCACGTGGCACCAGTGGCACGCCGAGTAGCCGATCGACAGCAGGATCGGCTTGCCCTCCCGGCGCGCGCGCGCGCCAGCGCCTCGTCACCCCAGGGCTGCCAGTCGACCGGATTGCGCGCGCGTGCTGGATGAGGTACGGGCTCGGTTTCGCCTGGCGAGACGGTTCGGCATGGGTTCGAGCGACGCGGTCAACGCCTCGCGCGACGCAGCGCGTGACGTGGGTCAGGTCGTCCTTCGAACGCGACGCGCTCGAAGTCGATGCCGCGATGCAGGAGCCGCGTCAGCCGAAAGCCGCCGATCGGGGCCGGCGTCGAGCGAGCGCAACACGCGGCTCGGGATTGAACGTTCGCGGCGGCAGCACGAGGCTGGCCTTGTCGTCGGGGGTCTCGTCGAACCGCAGCGCGGGCAGCGGCGGATCGTCCGAGCTTGCCGCCGAAAGCGGCAGCAGCGTCATCGCCACCGGGCGTGCCCGGACCACATCCGCAACGTCAGCGCGAGCTGTCCTTCCGCACCCAGTTGCCCGTCCGCGCCGAGGGCGACGCGGGTAACGTACCCGATGCGCAGCTCGCCGTCGGTCCGCACGATCGCGAGCTGGTCCAGCATCCAGCGGTGGCGCGGGTCGGATGCGCGCACGAGCGACGCGTCGCGCCGCTCGCAGGTTCCCTCCCATTGCTCCCACGCCCATTCGGCTTCGGCGCTCTCGCGGCCGCGATCGTAGTCGGGGACCGCACCCAGCGTCTGCAGTTGCTGGGCTTCGGCAAACGACAGCCGGCCCGCCGGATCCTTGCGCTCGAACGTGTGGCCGCTCGACGCGAAAGTAGGCGGCCGGCAGGCCGCCGACGCAAAGCTCGACCGTCGTCTTCCGGCGGGCTCGACCGGCGCCGGGAGAGCTGGTACCAGCGCGAATCGAGATGCCCCAGAAGCGTCGTGCATTGCTCGATGCTGCAATCGTGCCCGAGCTGCAGCTCCGCCGGGTTGGCGCCGGCTTGCAGGCGCTTCAATCGCCCGCGCACGCTGGTCGCGAGCTTGCCGGGTAGCCGAAGCGCATCGACGCCGCCGGGTCGGCGGGCACGCTCCCGCGAGCGTCGCACCCGCGCCGCCGTCGAGATCGATGACGATGACGGGGCCCTCGGTCTCGCGCTGCTGCGCGTACGGGAAACACCTTGCGCGCCCACATCGCCGAGCCAGCGATCGGTGAGCTCGATCTGCCGCACCGACATCGCGCACGGATCCGCGAGCCCCAGCAGCAGCGCATGACTGTACGTCGAATAGCAGGAGATGCCGACCGCGTTCGGCAGCAGGTTGTCGGAGACCGCGGTGACGGCGCACTCGAGCATTTCGGCCGAGCCGGTAATACGCGTGGAGCTCGCGCCAGATGGTCGCCCGGCACGGCGCGGCGCGCGAGGCCGTGCGCGAGCACGAGCTGCTTGCCGACGTACATTCCGCGCTGCGAGTATCTTGGGCTTCACGCCCCTGCAGCTCGGGATCGCCCTCGAGCAGCGGCTTCAGGCACGCCGAATACTGCTCCCACGAGGCCCTGCCACAGCGCGATCGCCTGCTCGGCGGCCTCCAGTTCGCGATCGACCGCCGGCTGGCCCTTGCCCGCGTACCGGCGCGCGAGCTCCGTGTGCAGATGCGCGATGAGATCGCGCAGCACCTCGGCGATGGTCGCGCGCTCCGCGCGGGAAATGCGCCGCCGCCAGCGACTTCAACTGCCCCTGCACCGTTTCGCAGACGAGGGCGACGCTCGGCGAGCGGCAGCGCGTGCACCCAACGCTTCGCCGTCTCGACGTCGGCGAACGCCAGCGCGCGCGACGTCGCCCTGTCCGGCGGGCTCTGGCGCGCCGGAAGGCCCGGCGAGATCGGTTCGGTCATCGCGTCAGCGCAATCGGCAAGCGGAGCGCCGGGCATCGCGGGCGAGATCGCCCGCGAGCGACGCGACGAAATCGTCCGGCACCAGGTATGGCGCCGCATCACGCTGTGGCGAGCCCCGGACCGGTTGCGAAAATGGGTGTCGTCGGCGAAACGCTGCCGGTCGAACCCCCGTCGCGCGCTGTTGGCAGCAGCACAACACCGGAGTCCGCCGCCGTCAAACGAGAACGCGCTCGATGCCGCCGCGGCTGGCCCTGGCCACGTAATCGGCCAGCCAATCCGGCCCGAGGAGATGCCTTCGCGATTTCGACCACGATGTAGTCGGCCGTCGTCGACTCGCGTCGTGGTCGAAGCGCGAGAGCCCTGCAGGCACGACGGGCACGAGGTGAGGACCTTCGACCGGTCCCGCGGAAGCCGTCGGCGCGCAGCGCATTCGCGCGCCCACTGCATCTCCTCCTCCTTGCGGAAGCGTACCTGCGTCGAGACGTCGGGCCGCGTCGTGGCGAGCGTCCCCGATTCGCCGCAACAGCGATCGTTCAGCCGTCACCGGCATCGCCCATCAAGCCGTTGACGACCGCAAGCGGCGCGCGTGGTCTTCATCGGCGTGTGGCAGCGGGTCGTGATACATGTAGCGCACGCCGTTCGACGCCGGCGAGCGCCACGCCTTTCTCGAGCAGATACTCGTGGATGTCGAGCAGGCGGCACCCCGGGAAGATCTGCCCGAACTCGTATTTCTGCGAGCTGGTCGAGACAGGTGCCGCACGAGACGATCACCGTCTTGATGTCGAGATAGTTGAGCGTGTTGGCGACGCGGTGGAACAGCACGCGGTTGTCCGTGATGATCTTCTGCCCGCGCTCCGCCTTCCCCGCGGCCGTCTGCGGGTAGCCGCAGCAGCAGATATCCGGGCGGCGAGCACCGCTCTGCGCGCCGACGTGCCAGAGCATCGCCTGCGTGGCGAGCCCGACCTGCGAAAACAGCCGCTCCGAGCCGCAGCCGGGAAGTAGAACACCGCGTCGGAATCCTCGGCCCTTGCGGATTGCGGATGATCGGAACGATCGTCGGTCGTCCTCGATGTCGAGGAGCGCGCGCGCGAGTGCGCTTCGGCAACCCGCCCGGCATCGGCTTGTTGATGAAATGGATGATCTGCGCCTTGAGCGCCGGCGGCCCTCTGGTCGCGGGCGGCTGCTTCGTCTGTCCTCTGGTCGAGCCCGAGGCGCTGCGCGACGGCGTGGGCGAGACGCTGCGCCGAATAGCCCCAGCCGATCAGCGCGCGCTTGGCGATCTTGATCGTCGTCGGGTCGGTCGCGTTGAGGAAGAACATCGCCGCCGCTGTCGCCGGACGAAACGGCCGCCGGCCCTTCGTCGCGCAGCAGGTTGCGCATCGCGATCGACACGTCGCCGAAGTCGATGTCGACCGGGCACGGCGCCTCGCATTTGTGGCAGACGGTGCAGTGGTCGGCGACGTCGGAGAACTCGTCGAAGTGACGAAGCGACACGCCGCGGCGCGTCTGCTCCTCGTACAGCAACGCCTCGATCAGGAGCGACGTGGCGAGAATCTTGTTGCGCGGGAATAGAGAAGGTTCGCGCGCGGCACGTGCGTCGCGCACACCGGCTTGCACTCTGCCGCAGCGCAGGCAGTCCTTGATCGATTCGGCGACTCCGCCGATGCGGGAGGCCTCGAGGATCAGGCTCTCGTGGCCGATGAGCGAAAAGCTCGGCGTGTACGCGGCAGGCGAGATCCGCGCCGGCGAGGAGCTTGCCGGCGTTGAACCTGCCGTGGGGGTCGATTCTCGCCTTGTAGGCAGCGAAGGGCGCGAGCTCGTCCGCCGTCAGGTATTCGAGCTGGTGATGCCGATCCCGTGCTCGCCCGAGATGACGCCTCCCAGCTCTCGCGCGAGCGCCATGATCCGCGCCGACGGCCGCGTTCGCCTCCCGCAGCATCGCATAATCGTCCGAATTGACCGGGAGATTCGAATGCACGTTGCCGTCGCCGGCGTGCATGTGCAAAGCGATGAACACCCGGCTGCGCAGGTTCTCGCACTGGATTTCGATGCAGCGCGCCATGACCGGCGCGAACGCGTGACCGCCGAAGATGTCCTCGAGCGGAGCCTTTCAACTCGGTCTTCCACGACGCGACCGTCGAACCGTCCTGCAGCGCAAGGGAAACGTCCGAATCCGATCCCGAGGTAAAGATCCTGCCAGCGCGCGCGCACGGCGGCGATCTCCACGCGAGCTTCATCCACCTTCGCGGCGATTTCTTCCGCCGGCGGCGGATGTCCTGCGTCCGGACCCCACGCCTGCAAGAGCTGCGGCCCGCGCGACGAACGCGTCCAGCGCATCGCACAACTTGATCTTGTTCGCGAGCGAGCAGCTCGATGTTGATCCGTCTCGATGCCCTCGGTGTAATCGCCGAGGCGCGTCGAGCGGAATGACGACGTCCTCGTTGATCTTGAACGCGTTCGTGTGCCGGGCGATCGCCGCGGTGCGCTGCGCGATCCAGCCAGAATTTCTTGCGCGCCTCGGCGCGACACGGCGACGAAGCCCTCGCCGCCGCGGGCATTGGCGATCCGGATCACTTCCGAAGCGGCCTTCGCCACCGCCATCGTCGTCGTCGCCGACGATGTCGCCCATCAGCACCATCTTCGGCCGGCCGTGGCGCCTCGCCTTGGTCGCGTAGCCCACGGCCTTCACGTAACGCTCGTCCAGATGCTCGAGCCCCGCGAGGATCACGCCTCCGGGCCGCGCGCGTCGAGGTAGCGCTTGATCTCGACGATCGACGGCGTCGCATCGCGAACCTGCCCGAAGAACTCGAGGCACACGGTGCGGATCGACGGCGGCATCCGGTGCAGCACGAACCGCGCGCGACGTGATGAGGCCGTCGCAGCCTTCCTTCTGCACGCCGGGCAGGCCGGCGAGGAACTTGTCGGTGACGTCCTTGCCGAGTCCCTGCCTTGCGGAAACGCGGCGCCGGGAATCGCCAGCGTCTCTCGTTGCGCGCGCAGCGTCGTGCCGTCAGCGTCGAACCGAGTGCGAGCTCGAACGCTCGCGATGGCGGCGTCGTGGATCTTGCCGAGATTGTGGTCGCGTTCGCGTGACTTCCGAGCCATTCGGCATCGGGCGTGACCATGCGCCACGACGACGAGATTGTCGAGCGCCGTCCCCCACAGCACCGCCTTCTTGCCGCCGGCGTTCATCGCGACGTTGCCGCCGATGCACGAGGCGTCGGCGGACGTCGGATCGACGGCGAAGACGAGCCCTCGGCTTCCGCCGCCTCATCACGCGCTTGGTCACGACACCCGCGCCGCAGTCGATCGTCGCGATGGGCGTCCGCTCGGGGCCGAGCGGAATGCGCTCGACCGCCGAAAGGCGCATCGAGCTTCTCGGTGTTGATGACCGCCGCGCGCGCAGTGAGGCGGCAATGGCGCCGCCGGTGTAGCCGCGTGCCGCCGCCGCGCGGGATGATCGTGAGCCCGAGCTCGATGCAGCCCGCGACGAGCGCTGCGCGTCTCCTCCTCGGTGTCGGGGAACAGGACGACGAACGGATACTCGACGCGCCAGTCGGTGGCGTCGGTCACGTGCGACACGCGCGCGAAGCCGTCGAACGCGATGTTGTCCTCGTTCGTCGCGCGCCGCGAGCACGCGCACGGTCTTTGCTCGGAGCGCCACGGTGTCGCGGAACGAGCTGTCGAAGCGCAGCACTGCGGCGCGCGCTGCAGCGCGATGAGCTCCGCCGACATTGAGGTCGCGCTCGGAATCGGCGTCGCCGCGTGCCACGCATTTCCTGCCGCCGCTTCTCGATCTCGTGCAACCGATGCGTCAGCGCCACGATGAGGAGCCGCCGGCGCTTCGGGTTGTCGATCAGGTCGTCCTGCAGATAGGGATTGCGCTCGACGACCCAGATGTCGCCCAGCACCTCGAAGAGCATTCGCGCCGAGCGACCGGTGCGGCGCTCGCCGCGGAGCTCCTTCAGCACGTCCCACAGCGGCGCGCCCGAGCAGGCGGATGACGATCTCGCGGTCGGAGAACGACGTGTAGTTGTACGGGATCTCCCGCAGCCTCGGCGCGTCGGCGGCGGGATCCTGCGAATACAGAACCCGATCGGCAATGGCGTTCATGACGCGCCAAGTCTATCGCAGCGCAGCGTGCCTCCTCTGTGCGCTTGCGCGCACTCCGCCGCTGCCTGCAACCGCCTATGCGCTGCCCAGTCGAGGACGACCTTGCCGCTCGCGCCGGACATCGCCGTCGCGAAGGCCGCCTCGAACTCCTCGGCCGCGTAGTGGTGCGTGATGATCGGCGACAGGTCGAGCCCGCTCTGCAGCATCGCGACCATCTTGTACCAGGTCTCGAACATTCTCGCGGCCGTAGATGCCCTTGATCTCGAGCCCCTTGAAGATGACCTGGTTCCAGTCGATCGCCATGTCGGCCGGGGAATGCCGAGGAGCGCGATCTTGCCCCCGTGATTCATGTGCGCCAGCATGTCGCGGAACGCATCGGGCACGCCGGACATCTCCATGCCGACGTCGAAGCCCTCGGTCATGCCGAGCTCTTCCATCACGTCGCGCAGCTTCTCGCGGCCGACGTTGACCGCGCGCGTCGCGCCCATGCGGCGCGCCAGGCCGAGCCGATAATCGTTGACGTCGGTGACGACCACGTGGCGCGCGCCGACGTGGCGGGCGATCGCGCGAGGCCATGATGCCGATCGGGCCCGCGCCGGTGATCAGCACGTCCTCGCCGACGAGGTGGAAACGACAGCGCCGTGTGCGTCGCGTTGCCGAAGGGATCGAAGATCGACGCGAGATCGTCGGAGATGTCGTCGGGAATCCGGAACGCGTTGAACGCCGGGATGACGAGGAACTCGGCGAACGCGCCCTCGCGATTGACGCCGACGCCGACCGTGTTGCGGCACAGATGCCGGCGCCCGGCGCGGCAATTGCGGCAGAAGCCGCAGGTGATGTGGCCCTCGCCCGACACGCGGTCGCCGAGCGCTGAAGCCGCGCACTTCCTGCCCCATCTCGACGATCTCGCCGACATATTCGTGGCCGACCTGCATCGGCACGGGAATCGTCTTCTGCGCCCAGTCGTCCCATTTCCAGATGTGGATGTCGGTGCCGCAGATCGCGGTCTTGCGGATCCGGATCATGACGTCGTTGTGCCCGACCTCCGGGCTTCTTCACGCGGGTGAGCGTGAGCCCCGGGGCGCGCTCGAGCTTCGCCAATGCCTTCATCGTAGGATCCGCCTCTGTTCGTTGATGTCACCGGATCGCGCCCAGCTCGCGGCCGACCTTCGCGAAGGCGCGCACCGCGGTGTCGATCTGCAGGTCGGTGTGCGCCGCGCTCATCTGGGTGCGGATGCGCGCCTTGCCCTTGGGCACCACCGGATACGAAAACCCGATCACGTAGATGCCTTCGGCGAGCAGCGCGTCGGCCATGCGCGTGGCGAGCGCCGCGTCGCCCAGCATGCACCGGGATGATCGGATGCGCTCCCGGCACGAGATCGAAACCCTGCTGCCGTCATCGCGCGGCGGAAGCGTTCGCCGTTCGCCTGCACGCGCCGGCGCAACGTCGCCCCTTCGACTCCGTCCAGCAGCTTCAGCACTTCGAGCGAGGCGGCCGCGATGCAGGGTGCGAGCGAGTTCGAGAAGAGATACGGGCGCGAGCGCTGGCGCAGGAGATCGATGATTTCCTTGCGTCCCGCCGTATAGCCGCCCGACGCGCCGCCCAGCGCCTTGCCGAGCGTTCCGGTGACGATGTCGACACGGCCTTCCACGCCGCAGAGCTCCGGCGTGCCGCGGCCGCGCTCGCCGACGAAGCCGACGGCGTGCGAGTCGTCGACCATCACCAGCGCGCCATGCGCGTCCGCGAGGTCGCAGATGGACTTGAGGTCCGCGATGATGCCGTCCATCGAGAACACGCCATCGGTCGCGATCAGCTTGAAGCGTGCGCCGGCGGCATCCGCTTCCTGCAAGCTGCGCGGCGAGATCCGCCATGTCGTTGTTGCGGTACCGGTAGCGGCGCGCCTTGCAGAGCCTGATGCCGTCGACGATGCTCGCGTGGTTCAGCTCGTCGCTGATGACGGCGTCCTCGTCGCCCGAGCAGCGTCTCGAACAACCCGCCGTTCGCGTCGAAGCAGCTCGAGTAGAGGATCGCGTCGCCGGTGTCGAGGAACGCCGAGAGCGCCGCCTCGAGCTCCCGGTGCACGCTCTGCGTGCCGCAGATGAAGCGCACCGAGGCCATGCCGTAGCCATACCGATCGAGACCATCGCGCGCGGCCGCGACGAGCTCGGGATCGTCCGCCAAGCCCAGGTAATTGTTGGCGCAGAAGTTGACGACCGCGGCGCCGCCCGCGAGCACGAGCGCCGGCATTTGCGGCGTGCGGATCACGCGTTCCGTCTTGTAGAAACCGTCCGCTCGAATCTGGTCGAGGGTGCCGCGCAAATGGGCGAGATAGCGGTCAGGCGTCACGTGGAGCCAATCCGTCAACAGGGCCCACCCCTCGCTGGCAGGGGTGGAAACCGCATCTTAACGGGTGTGGCGGCTCGGCCTGGTCGAGGATTGCGTTCACGCCCTTCCACGCCGCGACCTGCGCCTTCAGCGCGTAGTCGTACAGGGCGACGCGGTCGGCCACGAGCTCGCCGGCGATCGAGCCGGCGGAGGCCGGCAGGAGCTCGAGGTGCGCGTCGGCGTCGCCGGATTCCGTGACGATGTGCATGCCGGCGCGCTGCGCGATGTGCACGATGGCCGCGTTCTCGCGCAGGCAATGCATGAAGAGCGTCGGCACGAAGCGGTTGCGCGCGTGCTCCGCGCCCCGCTCGAACAGCGCGCTGCCGACGCCGCGGCCGCGGTGCGCGGGCAGCACCGAAAGCCCGAGCTCGGCATGGTCGTCGCCCGAGCGCCAGGTGCGCGACCCCGACCAGCGCCAGGCTGTCGTCGTGGACGGCAAACACGGCGTCCCGGTCGAAATCGATGCCATCGACGTAGACGCGCGATGCCGTCCGCGGACAGCGACGAGCCGAACCGCAGGCGCCGATCCTCTGGACGTCAAGGCGAGGAAATGCGCGAGGAGCGCGCCGCGCGCGCGTTCGTCGAGACGCTGGACGGGGATGGTCGACATGAGAGCTCCGGTGAAGAGGTCGTGCACTTAGGGTCAGGCGGCATCACGCGGCATGGCGGGCTTGGCAGCCGTGGACGCGCTCGACGGCCGTTTGTGCATCGCAGCAGAATTCGGTGCATTGTCTCCGCCGATCGGAGGCCTGGCACCACGATCCGCCGGCTTCGCCGAGCGACCGCAAACCAGCGCCGCAGAACGCTTCCAAGTCCTGATCCGCATTCGGAATTGCATAATTAACCTATTCATTAATATGGCTATATGTTTCAACCTTCAACCCGTACCTGCGCTCAGGTAACGCGTGCAGACCGGTCGCGGAAAGGGTATGATGGGCGCAATCAGGCTTTGGGCATCCCTTTGTTGCAGTGCAGTAAATCGGTCCGCAGGGATGCCCAGTTGCCGCGACGGGACGCCCCTTGGATCTCGAATCAGTTGCGCACTTTCGTGACCGTTGCAGAGTTCGGTCACCTCACGCGAGCGGCCGAGGCGCTGCATTTGAGCCAGCCCGCGGTCTCCGGGCACATCAAGGCGCTGGAAGAGGGCTTCGGCGTCACCCTCTTCGAGCGCTCGTCGTCCGGAATGGCGCTGACGCCGTCCGGCCGCCGCCTCCTCGCGGAGTCGGCGCAGATCATGGACGCCGTCGAACACCTCAAGCATTCCGCCCAGGCGTTGCGCGGCGAGCCCACCGGCAAGCTCCGGCTCGGCACCGTCCTCGTGCCGTCGGTCCTGCGGGTCGGCGATCTCATGGTGCTGGCGCGCGCGATCGCTATCCGCAGATCGAGCTCGAGCTCGTTCAGGTCATGTCGAGCGACGCGCTGGCGCGCGGTGCGCGGCGGCACGCTCGACGCCAGCTTCTATTTCGGCGCCGAGCCCGAGGCCGATCTCGCCGCGCATCGAGTTGCGCGACATCGTCTACCACGTGACGATGCCCGCGCGCCTGGGCCGGCGAGCTCGAGCACGCGCCGTGGGAGACCGTCGCCCGGCGCCCCTGGATCGTCGCCCCGGAGCCGAGCATCGCACCGGCGGCTCGTGATGGAGCTCTTCCACGCGCCCGCGCCGTCGCCCGAACGCATCGTCGAAGCGGACAACGAGACCGTCATCAACAATCTCGTCGAATCGGGCGTCGGTCTTTCGCCTCATCCGCGACGAGATCGCCGCCCAATCCGTCGACGCCGGCCGCAGCGTGATCTGGCAGGGATCGCAGGTCACGACCAAGCTCTGGCTCGTGCATCTCGCGGACCGCGCCGCCGATCCGTTGCTCGCGGCGCTGGTCGATGCGCTGCGGCAGGTCTGGCGCGGCAAGACCTCTGAACCGCGTAGCGAGCGGCGGGCGCGAGCCGGGATCGGCGCGCGTCGGCGCGGGCCGAAGCCTACGCACTCGCGACCGTGCGGACACCACCTGATTCAGAGGGCGCAGCCGCCGTGGTGGCCGGCACATCGGCGTCTTGCTGAGGGCGGCATGTGCGCGGCGCCAGCTCACGACGGCCACTGCGGCCCCGCCCACGGCCAGGGCAAGCGCCGTCAGCGGGCTCACTTCGTTGCCGAAGAGTTGAATCACGCCCACGGCCACCGGCGCTTGCGCCGACGAATCCGAGGCGCATCCACAGGCCGCAAGCGAGCAGCGCGCGTCCGGCCGGTCCATGCAGTTCGGGGCATTTGATACACGTTCACGGGTCGGTTTTCCATTGGGTCACCTGTCGAGTCAGTTGGCTCGGGGCCGGCCGGAGCGTGGCCGCGGCGGGCCCGAGGTCAGTTCAGTAATACGGATGCAGCGGATCGCGTTCGAGTCTGCGTATCCGAGCTTCGAGGTCGTGAACGTCCGTCGATTGCGCGAGATACGCTTCCAGGTCGCGCTGCCGCCGAGTCCAGAACCAGCGTTCCAGGCGGTCCATCAGCCCGCGCTTTGGCGCCGATACAGGCTCCGCCTTTGCCGGCGCGGGGCTGTCGTAGCGTGTCCCACCGGGCGGAGGATGTCGGTCGAAAGGGCGGAGGCACCAGCCCCTTCGCCATCAGGTCGAAGATGCCGAGCCCGCCCGGATCGTGGAGGGAAGCGGATCGTTTCGCATGTTTGACTCCTGTTCAAAGTAATGCCCTTAGGGCAATTGCCCGATGCGGATGTTGCGCCGCACCAATGCAAGATAGGGATTACCAAAACACGAATCAAATCATTGTTTTGGATCAATGAGCATCGAGCGAAACCGATGGCTGCGCTAACCCATTGACGCAGCGCAGCAATTCCGCTTTGGACGTGCCGAGCAGCGTTTTGTGCCGGACAATACGCGTCGCGGATAAGCTTGGGCGCAGATCCGGCGTCTGACGACCGCAACGTCGCGTGCGCGAACAGGCCGCGTGGCGCGCCATGCGCCAGCGTCACCTTCGGAGTGGGCGCTTACATGAAGCAATCGCTGGAGGCCGACGCTCGCGCGTCGGGCAAGTCTGGGCGGCTCGCAGAGTCGGCGAGCCGCGCTGCCGGATCTCGGGCACGGCGCGTGGTCGCGGACGACGGGCCTGGGAAGGCCTAGGGCTCAGTGACACGGCGACGGCGGAGGTCGCTCTCAAATCGGCGCGCAGGCGACCCACGAACTCTTGCGTGGAGGGACTGGCGGCACCGGCGAGGATGCAGGACGTAATGTGCGGCGACGTCGGGCGCAATATGGTCCAGGATCCAGACGCCCGGCCTCCACGAGGGGTTTACGTCGAGAAACTTCGGCTCGGTGGTGACGAGATAGACGAACCGATTCTCGTGGCAACACCCGGCGACCTCGGCGACGGCCGCCCGCCACCGCTGCGGAATCGGGGGCAGCCCTTGCGCTTCACCGCGGATCAGGGCCTCGGTCAGCGAGTGCCCGATCACACGGTCGAGCTCCGTCATCGTCGCGCCTCGTGCCCGCAGGAAAGCCTTGATCGCGAACCCCAGTCCCTCGGTGGCAACATGGTAAGGGCGCCTGCGATTCCCGGCAGGCGATACGATGTTGGTGACAAAGGCCTTGCGCCGCTCGCAGATAGTCGTGCGCGTAACGCCAGAGCGCGAGCGGGGAAGTCCGTTTGGCTTCGTCGTCATTCGTCGATCGCATGGCTCGGTCGATCCTCAGCGTGGTGGATAGAGGTTGGTTGGCAATGGCGCACCGAAGTTCCGCGGGCGCGCGCAGTTCAGGAGGTCAGTGGCGCGCGGATCGAATGCTCGTCGCTGCAGCCGCCTTAGGCCCAGGGAATGCCCATGGCCGGTCACTTTGCAGCCACGGACGGAGAGGGACACTGACCTCTAACGCCGCAACATTGCTATGACAACAGCATATCATCCCGGCGCCGCGACGACCATCATCCAGGTCTTACTCATACGTTCTGCCCCGCCGCGGGCGGCGAGCGAGCGCACTTCAGCGAAACCGCTGCCCCGGCGAATGGCAACGACGGACCGGTCGCCGCGAGCAGGAAGAAATGCCACGGCGACGCCGGACGATATGGAAACGATGGCCGTCCATTCCAAGTCCCGAGATCGGGTCGCGTGTAATGAGCAGCGCACAGAGGGCGCCGACCACCGGCACCAGTGCCGACAGTACGCCCACGGTCTGACTTCCGACTGCGAGCACCGCGTAGTTCAACGCGAAAAGAGCGCAGCAGCCGAAAGCAACGCCCTGGAACAACAGTTGCCACGCGAGCTCTTCCCACGACGCGCCGCGAGATCGCGCTGGTGGCGAAGAAGTAATGCCAGGGGCCGACCACCATCGCCGACGCGACGCAAACCAGCGCGGCCGCCACCGCCGGGTTGAGCCCGCGCCGCTGAATATAGACCGAGATACGTTGCTCCCAGCGCCGACGCCGCCAGAAACATCGAATCGCCGATCATCGCGGTCGCGAGCGAGTGTCCGCGATAGGACGCCACCAGAATCAGCGCGACGCCGACGACGATGATCGCGATGCCGGCGAGCCTCTTCGAATCGACCTCGATGCGGTAAAGGAGGAATCCGACGAGCGCGATCCATGCGGCGATCGCGCCGGGACCGAGCGCCGCGGCGTGGCTGGCCGGCGCGAACTGCAGCCCGAAGACGACGCAGCCGGCCATGCCCCAGCCGTGAAGGAACGAGAGCGGAAGCGCCGACAGCCAATCGGATCTCGGGATTTCGTGCGCGTGCCGGACGAGATAGGGGCGAACAGAAGCCCGCTGACGCCCAGCCTCAAGAGCAATATGTCCGCCGGTGTGAGCGTCGTCGTCACGCTGAGGCGCGTCAGCGCCGGATACACCGACGTGATGAGCACCACCGCCAACGCGGCGACGTATCCGAGCGCGACCGCCTTGCGATCGGCAAGTCTCCGGGCGTTTGCGTTCATGACCTCGGTCCTTCTCAGCGTCGTGGATTCGTCGCTCGTGGATTCGTGCGTTGGTCGCCGGTCTCCGCCGTGTGCCGTCCACGCTTGCGCACCGAAGCGGCATACGCGCCCAACCGGGCGATAGTGTCCGCGGTTCGGCTTGACGACAGTCTCGCGATAGCCGCTCCAATCGTCGGCGGACAGCTCGGAGAGCTGGTCGACGACACGCGAACGAGCGCAGGTGCTTTTCGGAATAGGTTTCGCGTAGCAGCGGTTGGACCTGCAACAGCGGCTTGCGTGTGCTTGATCTCGATCGGACGATCCGTTGCCGTCAGCCGAATGTTGATGAACAGAGGACCGAACCAGCGGTCCGCCTCGAGGATGCCTTCGTAACACTCGAAGGTCTGGCTGCGCGGCAGATTGACCGGCGGACGCACCAGCAGGCTCCAGCCCGGCGCCGTCTTCACGAACAGCCCGGACCAGATCTGCACGACGCCGGGAAAGAAGCTTCGCGTCAGGAACGGCGGAGCAAACCTTTGATGTCGTCCGGCGCCAGCGCGGTCGAAGTACTCCGCGAAATTCGGAAAGTGCTCCGAGGCCAGCGGAAACCACGTGTCCGGAGTCGCCGTGCGTCCAGATGACGTCGGTGCCGTCCCATTGCAGATAGAAGGTCATCGGCGCGAACACGTACCAGCCGAACGCGGACGCCGACGTGAGCGCCTCGCAGTACTGAAATGCCGCGGTCGGGAATGACGCCGAGCGCCGAGCGATCGGCGCGCATCGGCTCCAAGCTCTCGGGGATCGCCCGATAGAACGTGACAATCGGATCAGGGTATCGTTCTGCTGAGCGCGCGGTGGTCAAGATGACTCCTTTGCGAGTGGAGCTCGAACGGACAGGAACGCCACGGCATTCCTGACCGCTCAAGTATTTCGGCACACGGGATGACTTTTCCGTCAACGTTGCGGTGACGGCTTCGCGCGCTGAATCGCGACCTTGGGTGCGATCGCCCCGGTGCCGACCTCGACCTTGACCGGCGACGACGACTTTGCACGCCGAATCGCAACCTTCGGCGCTATCGCTCCGGTGCCGACCTCGACCTTGACCGGGCGACGACGACGCTTGCGCGCCGAATCGCGATCTTGGGTGCGATCGCCCCGGTGCCGGTCTCGACGTTGACTTTGGGTCGCATGGGAATTGCGCGCGATGGCTTTCGGTTGACCGATGGCTTGCTTCGAATTGCCGTTGACACGACCGACGGTTGCGACAGATGCGTTCATTGCCTGCTCCTAGAGGTGATTGAAGGGTTGGCCCAGGACGGGGCGCCCGCGATCAACCTAGAGCGGCACTTTCGGAAATGTCAATCGACGTGACCCCACCCGTTCGGGGGAGATTCAATCGCTTAGACGCTTATTCGCGTCTTTCCGCAACGGCGATGGCATCGTCGCTGTCCGCGTTCCATCCGCCTCGATAGCGACCTGGCGGGCGGACGGTCTTCAGGATCGAATCGCCGACCTCGCAGGTGCAGCGCGACCGGGAAACGGCTTGCAGTCGCGTCTACGGGCTCGTCTCGGTTCGCGACACATCATCGTTGCGCACGCGGTCCGCGTTGTCCTCGTGCGCGAGTGTCAGGAGCGCTCTCTCGACGTCCTTCCGGTTGTGCACTTTGAGCCGCGCAAATACCTGCTTTGACGTGATAGCTGGCCGTATTCAAGCTTGAGAGAGAGCGCCCGTGCGATCTCCTGGTTGCTCTTGCCGCCCGCAACAAGCAGCGCGACCTCCCGCTGCTGCGGGGAGAGCCCCGAAGCGCCGGTACCGCGTACGAGCGCCAGGGCCTGCGGCTCGTTGCGTCCGATGAGAGAGACCAACATGGTCCGCGCGACGTCCGACCACGTCCGGCATCCGGTAGGCCCGAATCCGAAACCGACCCCACGCAGAATCGTGCTGCAGAGTCGAAGTGGCTGAGCGCCACTCCATCGGGACCGGTCAATCGTGCGCAGAGCTGGCGCAAGAACGCCGCCACGGTGCGCTGTTCGTCGTGCGCCTTGCGCGGTGTGACATCCTCGATCGCAAGGAGCCGCACGCAGATGGGACCAGTCCGGCGGCGCGCTGATCGAGCGTACCGTCGACGCCGACGATGCCGAGCCACTCCTCCACGACTTCAGCCGGCGACGCAGCGTGCGCCGAGAGCGCAAGCGGCCGCAGCCCGATCGACAGATAACGCAAGCAGGCCGCGCAACGCGTCCTGATCGCGGCGACCGAATTCCGGATCCCGCTCGCCCCGGTAGATGCTGATCTGGCCGAACGGTTGCGCCGCGATCGCGGAGCACGCCGTACAGAATCTGGTAGGCATCGAGCTGCGAAAGCACGTCGCGAAAATAGGCGCTTTCCTGCTCGTGCTTGGTGTACTTGTGCACCGAGACCGGGTCGCTTGCTGCAGCCCTTGCGGCGAACGCGCGGGAAACCCGGTAACCGCCTGCTGGTAATGGCTCTCGTAATAGTGCGCCATCGCCTCGGGCGCGGAGCAGCCGTTCGGCATAGAGCCCGGTCATCTCGAACTCGTCGTCGACCCAGAACACCGCGGCCGAGTGGGATGGAATGAGCTTCCGCAACGTCGGCAGCAGCGAAGGCGCCAGCGTCTGCGCGGGCAATCCCAGACCGCACAGCTTGCGAATCAGAACGAGATCGCGATTATGCGTCATGGTGCAGGCGCTGGGCGGTCGAAGCCAAACGGGTCGGTGTCCAAGGAGCGGCGTCTGTAGCGACGCACTTTTCGGGCGCCGGCCGGCCGGCCTTTCGCGCACACGGCATGGCAGTGGATCATAATATCGCCCCTTCTTGCATGTTGTTGCGAATTCGCTGGAGTCTTTCATGGGCGGCACAGGCGACGCGCCGCAAGGCGTCAGTCCACCGGCCTTCGCGTTGCACTACGCCACGCGGACGGTGGTCTTCGCGGACGTGGTCGAGTCGGTCCGCCTGATGCAGCGGGACGAGCTCACCGTCGCGCAGCGGATCCGCACCTTGCTTCTCCAGGCCTCCAACGAGATCGTTCCCCGGAACCGGGGCAGCGTGTTGCAGCGACTGGGCGACGGACTGATGCTCGACTTCGCTCATCCGAGGCACGCCGCCGAATGCGCCGCGGGAGCTGCATCGTCGGTGCGCCGAGCTGTCGGCCAAGCTACCGGCCGACGATCGCGTGCTGATGCGCATGGGTATCCATGTCGCCGATATCCTGACCGACGACGTTGCAATCTACGGCCACGGCGTGAACGTCGCAGCGCGCCCGCCGCGCGTTGCCGGACCGGCGAGACCGTGATCTCAGCCGCGGCGCGCGACCAGCTCACCGCCGGCCTCGACGGAGAAATCGAAGATCTTGGAAGCTGCCATCTCAAGAACATCGAGGCACCGCTGCGCACCTATCGGCTTGGACCGCACAACGCCCAGCCCCCGGCGCCGGAGACGTCAGATCAAGCTGCAGCCCGACGCTGGCCGTGATTCCCTTGGCGTTCCGCGGCGGCGGCCGCGAATTCCTCGCCGTAGGGGAAATAATTGCGGACGAAGTGATCGCCACCATGTCGCAGGCGCCGGAACTGCGCGTGGTGTCCCGCTTTGTCGACCGACGGCATTCCGCGGACGCAAATTCCAACTCGACGATATCCGGACCTATCTCGGGGCGACCTACGTATTGTCCGGGCGGCTATCGCGTGGTCGGCGACGCTTTGATCGTCAACGTCGAGCTTGCCGTACACCCGCAACAACGAAGTGATGTGGGCGAAGAGCTCTCGCACGAAAGTCGGCCTGCTGCTCGCGCAGGACAATGAACTGGTCGGGTCGCCCGGTTGCCGGCATCAGCGACGCCATCATGAACACGGAAATCGCGCGGGCCGCGACCACGCACTGCCGACGCTCGACGCCGGCACGCTGCTGCTGGGCGGCGTCGGATTGATGCACCGCTTCGATCCGCGCGATTTCGACAAGGGCCGACTCGCGTTCGAGCATCTGATCGAACGCTACCCGCGTTTCCGGCGCCCTAGCGCCTATCTGGCCGAGTGGCACGTTTTGAAGGTGGCGCAGGGCTGGTTCGCGAGCCTGGACAAGGAAGCCGCCTCGGCCCTCGACCGCATCAACCGCGCGCGCTCGACATCGATCCGGCGGACTCGTTGGCCTTACGGTCAACGGGATGGTGCACGCCAACCTGCTGCGCAAACACGAGAGCGCCAAGCAGAGCTACGACCTCGCGCTGCAGAGGAATCCCAACGCCGGTCTTGCATGGCTGCATCGCGGTACGCTGTGGGCTTTCAGGGGCCGCGGGCGCGAAGCCATGGAGGAGACGCAGCGCGCGGCAGCGCTCCTCGCCGCTGGATCCGTGGCGGTACTACTACGAATCGCTGTGCGCGACGGCAGCATTGTCCGCGCGAGATTACGAACGCGCACTCGAGTTGGCGCGGCGCTCGCTGCAAGCGCAATCGCATCATGTTTCGACGCTGCGCGTCATCGCCATTGCGGCGTCCGAGCTTGGACGAATGGAAGAGGCGCGCGATGCCGTCACGGAACTGCGCAAACTCGATCCATCGCTCACCGTCAGCGGATACCTGGCGCGCTCACCCGCCAGGAATTTCGAGACTGGCGCAATCTGGTCCGAAGGGCTGCGAAGAGCGGATTTACCGGCGTAACTCTCGGCGCGAACGCGCCGAAATCCCGGTATCCGCGCGTGCGGGATTTTCCGGCGCTCACCTGCGAGAGTCGGCTCGCGGATCGCCATAGATTCTTGGATGCCGTGATTCGAGTGTGAGCTCGACAAGCGTCACGAGCTTGTCGAGATCCCCGTCGAGCTTGCCGAGAACCGCAATGGACTCAGCGATATTCCCGAGTCCCGCCTTGACGTCCGCCAGTCGGTCGGTCGCCTCTGCCAGTAAAGGTTGGCATTCTTGGACGCTCTCATCTCCATCGCCAAACTCCTTCGCCTCGAGCACCACAAACTGCCGGCGCAGCGACATGGCGTTCTCCATGGTACCGGTCCTGTGCTGCTTCTAAAATCTGTCCGTCCATCGACAGGTTGACGCACTCCGCGATGACGGCTTCCAGCTGGAACGGTATTCACTCTAGCCATTTGGCTTTCCAGGGAGCTAGCCCAGAACCTCAGTGACCGATGCCGCGCACTTTTGCCAGCAATCACGTTCCTACCCAAGCAGGTGGGAGATAGTTGATCCAAAGCGCCGGTGCAACGTCGCGAGGAGCTGCCGCTTCTTTCGCTTGCTTGCATCCGGTCGAAACGCCGATACCGACCGCCTCGGCAACGCGAGGCGCCGCCGCTGACCGCTAGCGTCGGTGCCAGCGTGGGATGGATCCGCACCATTTCGCCCATACTTGTGTTGGGCAGGAGTGGGCTGGTTTTAATGGCGCCTCACGGAGGTGGGCCCATGGAGAACGCGCCGCCGAAACCTTCGCGTTCACCGCGAAGCCGTCGCCCCGGCAATGAGCAGCTTCTGGCCGAGATCGCGGCGTTCTGCCAGCGCATCGGGATGGCGGAGAGCACGTTCGGACGGCGGGTCGTCAACGACGGCAAGCTCGTCTCGCGGCTGCGCTTCGGCGGCCGCGTCACGACCATACGGTCGACCGCGTCCAGGCGTTCATGGCCCGCGCGCTCGCTGAGCGTGGCCCGGAACCCGGGGTTCGCATCGATATGGCGGCCCTGGCGGTCTGACCACGACGACGAGCCCGGGCGAAGGCTCCCTGATCGGACCAACGGGCAGTTCGCGGATGCGCGCGGCGGTCGAATGGCGCACGACAAGTCTGGCGCGACGGGCGAGACGGACGTCGAAACGCGCTTCCGCTTCTACGACAACCGGCAGAAGTACCTTCTGTTTGTCAGCACCTGCACCGAGAAGTGGGTCGTCGCGCAGCGTATCGAGACTCGAGCTCGATAGTCATCCAGGCCGCGCCCACCGGCGCTGCGCGTATTCGACGCGCGGCGTTGGCGATGGCACGGTGGTGACACGCGACTGATGCGATCGATGCACTCCAGTTTCCCACCGTCCCGTTCTATATCGTCGGCAAGGAGATCAGCCTCGAGGACGTCCGGCTCGCGTTGGAAAAGATGGCCGACCGGTTCTACGAGCATCCGGCGACCGTCCTGGTCATGACCAACATGTACTACTCGGAGGCGCCCTGGCTGCGGCCGAATTCGCTCGCTGCCGCCAGCGGTCTGGTGTGGCAGGAGCTGGCACCTGACAGGGAGCACGGCCGGCCAGTTCGAGCGACAGATTACCGACCTGCAGGGTTTCCTGGCCGAGAACTGGACCGCCAGGGATCAGCAAGGCAACCGGCAACCCGGTCTATGAGCGCCCGGTCGTGCTGGTGATCTACCGAGACGACCACAAGCTGCTTCTCGACAGCGTCCGCCCCAAGCAGGGTGCTGGTGCGGGCGGACTTCGATCTGGTCATCGCGTCGCAGCCATACCGAGCGCGCGCTACGGTTCAATTCAAGGCGTCAGCAAGGTCGTCGCGCCGCTGGCGCGTGCGCGCTCGCCGGCGGCCGGCTGGTAGGCATTCACTCCTGCGGCCGTGATCCGGGCCTCGATATCATCCAGCGAGTCTGGCCCGGCGAGAATCCCTTTCAGACGGACCGCCATCAGATTCTCAAGACGAGCAAGCAGGATCCTGGGCCGGAGGCGCGTGGTCTCAACTTCAACGCGTATTCCGATCAGCGCGCGCTGTTCCGCTATCAGATGCATACGCTGCCGTCGGAGATCAGCTCGTTCGATCGGGACCTCGACGCTGCATGGCGGCGTGGAATGCCGCCATCTACGTCGCGCAGATCGAGGACGAACGCCTCGGAGGCTGTGATCAGGGATGGCCGCTATCTCGAGGCCACGCGCGACGTGCTGCAGAGGCATGGTGGCTTCTGGTTTCAGAATGAATCGTACGTCATCTCGCGCGCATCGCTTTCGCCGCCTAGCGCCCGTCCCCTCTGCGCCAGGGGTGCGCGATGACGCGTGCGGTGCGGGCTTCGCCGTCGGCCGGTGCGCGCCGAGTGGCCGAGCGCGAATCCCGGGCGATCACCGCGCTCGCCCAACAGGCATCGGTGGAGATGACGTGCCACGATAGCGCACACCTCGACGCGTGCCGCGCCTCGCTGCGCGACCGGCGCGTCGGTCTACGTCAGCCACCTTCCGGGCCAGACCTGGCGAGAGACGCTGCTCACCTGTGCCGCGGTGCACGCCTCCGGCTTGGAACCGGTACCGCATCTCCCCGTGCGTGAATTCGCGGATCAGCGCGAGCTTGAACGAGTCATCGCGGACCTGGTCGCGCAAGCGGGAATTCTGGCGAGTCCTATTGATTGCTGGCGACCGGCGCCGATCCGCGCGGCCCCTTTGCGAGACACACTGGACGTAATAGGTGGCTCCGTGCTGAGCCGGTGTGGAATCCGCCATGTCACCGTCGCCGGCCATCCGGAAGGACACCCGCGAATCCCGGCCGACGAGCTTCGTCGGGCAGAGCGAGCGAAGGTGTCGTGCGCGGCAGATGCCGGGATCGAGCTGACCTTCCTGACGCAGTTTTTCTTCGAGGCTTCGCCGTTTCTGAACTGGGTGAAGGCAACTGCGCGCGCAAGGTCTGCACCTCACGGGTCGTCGCGGGTCTCGCGGGGCCGGCAAAGCTCACCACGCTCCTGCGATACGCGGCCCGCTGCGGTGTTGGGCCGTCAATCAGGGCGCTTGGTGCCCGCCCGGCTTCGTTCGCCGCTCTCGTCGGCGAGCGCGGACCGGAGCAAATCCTTCGCGCAATCGCCTGCGCCGTGAGTGCCCGGTGAGCGATCGACTCCATCGGTATCCACCCGTACTCTTTCGGCGGTCTGTCGCGCACCTGTTCGTGGGTCGACGCAGTCGCGCAAGGTCGCTTCGTCCTCGACAGCGACTCCGGCTTCAGGGTCGCCGAGCGGAATGGCGTCTGAGCGCTGCGCTCTCGCAGGTAGAGCGCCCGAAGCGCAGGCCGCCTCCTGGCGCTTCGATCTTGAGACTTGGCAGCTGTGGTAGCCGTTCAATCGATCCTGCACGCCGCCGCATCATCCGATCAAACCGCCGATACGCAACCGGCCTCGGCGCACGTGGAGCGGCGCGGCGATACCCGCGCTGCCGGCAAGATCGGCGATCGTCCGCGCCACCTTTGAGAATTCGGTGATAGGCACGCGCCGACAACGACAGCCGCGCCATCGCCTGCGCAAGTAACGCAGCGCCCAGCAGCGCCCGGTGACAGTGAGCCGTTCGATCTCGCGGATCGAGTCGCGCATTCTGGCTTTGCCCTGACGCGCGATCTGCTTCTCGCGCGCGCTCATCACCCGCCCGGAGGCGGGCGCTCGTTACGGGCTGGCCGGATTCGCCGCCGGACGCGCCGCCGACCGCGAGCGTCTCGGCGGCCACCTGCGGGCACCTGATGCCAAGATCGATACGGTCGATGAGCGGGCCCGAGATGCGGCTTCGGTAGCGGGCGATTCGATCCGGCGTGCAATGACAGCGTCCGCTCGCGTGGCCCAAACCAGCCGCAGGGACACGGATTCATCGCGGCGATGAACCGGAAGCTCGGCGGGAAAAGTTCTCGCCGCGCGGCGCGCGAGATATGGATCACGCGGACTCGAGCGGCTCGCGCAGCACCTCGAGGACGCGGCGGTCCCATTCCGGCAATTCGTCGAGGAACAGAACGCCATGATGCGCGAGCGAGATCTCGCCCGGCCGAGGGTCGCTGCCGCCGCCGACGAGCGCCACCGCACTCGCCGTATGATGCGGCGCGCGATAGGGACTTGCACTCCGGGTGTTCGGCGAGAACCGGCCGGCGAGCGAGGCTGATCGCGTGCGGTGGCGAGCGCCTCTTAGCAATACGTAACCGGAACCAGCATGCA
>ERZ1370068.9059-contig-7866_pt1 | contig 44493 bp, 45 predicted proteins | sample MGYA00561227_ERZ1370068 | MGnify/ENA primary metagenome ERZ1370068 (study PRJEB38410, sample SAMEA6850437) | metagenome | study: Metagenomic assessment of the ecological functions of the soil: analysis of the soil microbiota associated with the...
GATGTGCTTCGTTTCGGTTACGTATTTGCTCAAAGCCGCGCAAGGACCGCGTGAGAAACCCGATCGACCTCTTGACCCATGGTCTTCCGCGCCAGTGGCGGATCGCCATCGACTGGGCGATCACGATCCTCGGCGCGATCGCGATCGTGCTCGCGATCAAGGCCTACGTCGTCAACCCGTACCGGATCCCGTCGTCCTCGATGGAGCCGACACTGCACTGCGCGCGGCCGGGGAGCGGCTGCGAGTCCCGCTGGTCGGACCGCGTGCTCGCGAACCGCTTCATCTACCACTTCCGCGATCCGAAGCGCGGCGAGATCGTCGTCTTCAAGACGCCTCCGGCCGCGGAGGTCGCCTGCAACAGCGGCGATCAGCGGCGGAGGCGGCGAGACCTTCGTCGAAGCGCATCTGATCGGGCTGCCCGGCGAGACCGCTGGCGCGAGCAGGACGGCTTCATCTACCTGGACGGCAAGAAGCTGAACGAGCCGTACATCAAGGCGGATCGGCGGGACACCGAGACGATTCCGAGCAAGATCGATCGCGACAGGACAGTTACCTGATGCTCGGCGACAACCGAGCCTCGTTCGTGCGACTCGCGCCGCTGGGGCACGGTTCCGCGGAAGAACCTGATCGGCCCGGTGTTCGCGATCTACTGGCCGCCGGGGCGCATCGGCTTCAAGTAGGCCGATGGGGCGCCTTCCACGACGAGGAGGCTCGAAGGCGCTGTTCTTCATCGTCATGCTCCTCGTGGCGTTCTTCGTCGTCCTGTTCGTGACCTCGATCGCCTATCGCATACCGAGCTCGGCGATGGAACCGACGATTCCGTGCGCCCGCCCTGGGGCCGGGTGTGAGGGCCGACCGGATGGACCGCGTGCTCGTTTCGCGGTTCACGTACCGGTTCCGCGATCCACGCCGCGGCGACATCGCCGCGTTCCACGCTCCTGACGCTGCCGCAGCCGCCTGCGGCCTCGTTAGCGATGCGGACGTCGTCTACATCAAGCGCGTCATCGCCCTCCCGGCGAGCGTTGGCGCGAGCAGCGACGGCTTCATCTACATCGACGGCAAGAGGCTGAACGAGCCCTACATCAAGCCCGACCGGCGGGACCACGGAGACGATTCCCGAGCAAGATGATCGCGAAGGACAATTACCTGATGCTCGGCGACAACCGAGCCTCGTTCGTGCGACTCGCGCCGCTGGGGCACGGTTCCGCGGAAGAACCTGATCGGCCCGGTGTTCGCGATCTACTGGCCGCCCGGGCGCATCGGCTTCAAGTAAGGGTCTCATCGGCTAGCATCTCGCCAAGGCCCACTGGGGCCTCCTGGCCATGACCAATCCGATCGAGCTACTCGAGCAGCGCCAGCTGCGATCCGACCTGCCGGTCTTCAAGGCCGGCGACACCGTGCGCGTGCACTTCCAGGTGATCGAGGGACAGCGCCGCCGCGTCCAGGTCTTCGAGGGCATCGTCATCAAGCGTCAGGGCGCCGGCGTGCGGGAGACGTTCACCGTGCGCAAGCAGTCGTTCGGCGTCGGCGTCGAGCGCACGTTCCCGCTCCACTCGCCGAAGATCGAGAAGATCGAGGTGCAGGCGATCGGCGACGTCAACCGCGCCAAGCTCTACTACTTGCGCGCGAAAGTGGGGAAGAAGGCGCGCGTCCGCGAGGTCCAGCAGGGGGCCGCGGTATCCTCGGCGCCGATGCCGAGGTCGAGCCTTCAGCCGACGGTGACGAGCCAGTCGACGAGCAGCCAGCCGTCGAGCAGCCGTCGACGAAGAGCCCGTTGCCGAAGAAGCTGTCGGCGCTGAGCCAGAAGCAGAAGAGCCGGCTCCTGCCGACGAAGACGGGGCAGAGGCTGCTGAGGTTCGACCGAAGGCTCGGCGCTCGCTTCGTCGCCGGGGCTGACGAGGCAGGTCGCGGCTCACTCGCCGGCCCGCTCGTCGTCGCCGGGCGTCTTGCTCGACTACGACTCGCTGCGCGACCATCGCGTCCGGCCGCTTGCGCAGCTGAACGACTCGAAGCAGGTCTCTCCGGAGGACCGCGAGGAGCTGTTCCGCGCGGTGCTCGACATGCGCCGAGCCGCGGATCTCCGTGCGCGTCGTCTCGCCGGCGGAGATCGACCGCGCCGGCCTGCACCGGTCGAACCTGAACGGGCTGCGCCGTGCGCTGCATGCGCTCTCGCCGCCCGCCGAGGCGTGCCTCGTCGACGGCTTCCGGCTCGGGCCGTCCGCGCCGCGAGCACGTGGCGGTCGTCGACGGCGACGAGCGGAGCGCCGCCGATCGCGGCGGCCTCGATCGTCGCGAAGGTCGTCGCGCGACCGCGGCGATGCTCCGGATGGACGCGCTCTATCCGCGCTACGGGTTCTCGTCGCACGTCGGTTACATCACGCCGCGCCACTCGCGGCTCGTCCGCGAGCACGGGCCCTGTCACATCCACCGCCGCTCGTTCCAGGCGCTCTGCTACCTGAGTGAAGAAGACCGCAGCGCGGCTCGCCGCGGCCGTTTAATACGCGCGCGATCGGGACGCGCGCCGAGCGGCGCGCCCTGTGGCACTACCGGCTCCGCGGCTACCGCGTGCTGGACACGAACGTCTGGGTCGGGCGGCTACGAGCTCGACCTCGTGCTGCGTCGCGGCCGGACGATCGTCTTCTGCGAGGTGAAGGCGAAGGGCGGCGAAGCGCGACGGCGATCCGCTCGAGATGGTCACGCCGGAGAAGGTGCGCCGGCTACAGGCAAGCGGCTGAGACGCGTGGCTCGCGGCCAGCCCGCGGCATGCGCGGGAGTGGCAGAGCTGCGCTTCGACGTCGCCGCCGAGCAGGCGAGGGCAGGCTCGAGATCGTGGCCGACGCCTTCTAGCGGCGGCCGACGACCAGGGCTGACCTGCTCGTTCGCGCGGGGCCGGATCGTGCCGGGACGAGGCGCGTCCGCCTGAGCGCGCGTCCGGACCTTCTGGCGAGCGCCTGCGGCGGCGGACCCGCCCGACGGAGCAGTGCCGCGAGCGGATCCGGGCTCGCGCGCGGCTGAGGCGTCATTCCCCAGCACCCACGGGACAGCGACGCATCGGACCTGGAGGAGGCGGCGGCGGTGCGCGGCGGGCGGGGGCGGCGGCGGAGGAGGCGGGGGCGGCATTGGCGGCGGCGGTGAGGCGGTGGCGTGAGGTGGCGGTGGCGGCGGAGGCGGAGGCCCTGTCTCGTGATCGTGACCACCGACTGCGGGTCGAGCAGCGTCCCACTGCTCTCGTTCGACAGGTTCAGGAAGAACGTCTCGTCCGGCTCGGTCGACGCCGTCCGAGTCGACCGTACGTCGACGTCTTCAGCCGTTCGTGTGGCGCGAAGCGTCAGCGTCCCGGACGTAGCGACGTAGTCGCTCACCGGCGTGCGCGGTCCCGTCGGCGGTCGCGTAGTCGACGGTGACCTGCGTCGTCCATCTCGCTGCTCAGGCGCACGAGGACGTGCGACGACGGTCGTCCCGAGCCGGCTCGTAGGCGACGCGTGTCGTCGGTCGTGATCGCCGGCGCACGCAGAGCTGAGACGAAGTCGATGCCGTAGGCAGCTCTGGTAGTGCATGGCATCCCATCCCGCTGCGAGGAAGGTAGCGGTTGTTGTAGGTGCGCAGCCGGCGCCACGGCGCCGCGTCGCGGACGAGGTCGTGCTCGATCGTCGCTGGAAGGCGTCGAAGCGCTCGTCGCCGCTGAGCTGCTCCGCCGCATGCATCCGGTCGTTGAAGATCGGATCGTCGAGATAGGCCCAGTTGGTTGTTGCCCGGACCGTCGTGGATCGTCGTCCCGTCGAGGAGGCCGGATGAAGTTCCAGGGGTCACGTGCCAGTCCTCGCACCAGCCGACGCTCACGGCCGAGGTCGAACGGCTCGCCCCGCGTCCCGATCGCGTCGTAGATGTCGCCGCCCGCGAAGCCGACCACCGGTCGCGTCGAACCCGATCGTCGCATCGAGGTTGCTGGCGGACGATCTGGTACTGCGCCGGGTTCGAGCGTGCCACTCGAGCGGTAGTAGACGGTGATCGGCCGCAGGGGTCTCCGGGATGCCAGCCCGCGAGGTCGCGCGCCGCGCTCGAGGTCCGGATGGTCGGGAGTAGACGTTGATGTCCTCGAAGCCGGGCATCGCCCGGCGGCGAGGTACTGGTCGTGCGGCGTCGCCCGCGTACGGCCCGCGCGGCGCCGCGTACGCCGTGCGGTCGACCGCGTAGTTGACCGCCTTGCGCATGTTCACGTTCGCGAACGTCGGTCGGGACGTGTTCATCGGCAGGATAGCCGACGCACATTGATGGACTCCACGAAGAACTGCTGAAGTCCTCGCGCCGCGGCGGGGCTGTCCGGGCCGTACAGACTGGCCGATCTCGTGACCATGGGCGGCCGGAAGCCGGGCTCTAGTCCAGATCGCCGGACAGGACCATGCTGGTAGCGCCGTCTCCTCGTTCACGGTTGAACGTCGTACTCGATGCGTGTCGAAGCGCTGCGGCCGCGGCCCGTGGTAGTTCGGGATTCGCGGCTGAGCGATGAGCTGGCTGGTTGACGTTGCTGCTCGGAGATGTAGTACGGGCCCGGCCGACGGGATCGGCACGTCGACTGTGACTCGTCTCGGCGGCAGGTCCGATCGGGACAGCGCACGGTGAATGGCATCGCGAGCAGCGTGAGGAAGTCGCCCTGCGGCTGGATCAGGTGGATCGTGAGCGTGTCGCCGTCGGCGACGATGCCGGTGATCTCGCTTGCCTGCGCCGTTCGTAGTACTCGACCTCGCTCCGACGATGTTCGTGAAGAACTGCGTGCGGCCGGCGAGAGCATGCTCGGGCTTGAGCGTCCGCTCGAACGCGTACTTCATGCTCTGCGGCGGTGACGACGCCTGTAGCCGGCGGCGAGAAGGCGTAGTCGTTCCGATCTGGAAGGTGTACGTGCGCTGGTCATGATCGCCTGCCGGTATCCCCGCTGCGAGTTCCGCCCCAGGCGCGACGCCTGGCGTCTCATCCCACGGGAGTCCGCAGCTGACGAGTCGCGCACGTCATACTGGCGCCCCAGGCGCTGCTGATGTACGCGAGCCCCGGGTCTACTTGAAGCTGGCGCCGGTCGTGCCGATTCGAAACGTCTCTGTACGCGCGGCTCGGCGAGGCTGACACCGACGCGGACAGGGATCGCGGCGGCCACGAGCGTGGGTACGGCGCCGAAGAGGAGCACCCTTAGTTTCCAACGCGTTCCCGGTGCGGCCAGGGTCTCTCCTAGTGTTTGCCGACGACGAGGCTGACCTTGCCCGCGGGCTCGGATGATCCGGCCCTGGCTCTCCTTGATCACTGACCGACCCGCCTGACCGCTGTCGCCGGACTCGGCCGACGCCGTCGCCTGGCGCGGGATCCGCGCGTCCTCGCGCGGTTGAGCGTCATTCCCAACACCCAAGGCACGACGTCTGATCTCGCGGAGGAGGCGGTGGCGGCGGTGGGCCCCTGGCGCGTGAGGGGGCGGAGGGGCGAGGTGGCGGCGGAGGAAGCGGTGGAGGTAGAGGTGGCGGCGGTGGTGGCGCCCGCCGGTAATCGTGACCACTGCCTGCGGGTCGACCATCGTCCCGCTGCTCTCGTTCGACAGGTTCAGGAAGAACGTCTCGTCCGGCTCACGGCGACCGTCGTCGAGTCGATCGTCACGTCGACGTACTTCAGGCCGCTCGATGCGGCGCGAAGCGTCAGCGTCCCGGACGTCGCGACGTAGTCGTCCCCTGCGTGCGCGGTCCCGTCCGCGGTCGCGTAGTCGACGGTGACCGTGTTCGTCCATCTCGCTGCTCAGGCGGACGGGAACGTGGACGACGATCGTGCCCGGGCTCGGTATCGGCGACGCGTGTCGTCAGTCGTGATCGCGGGCCGCACGCAGAGCTGGGCGAAGTCGATGCCGTAGGCGCCCTGGTAGTGCTGGCACCCCATCCGCCGCGAGAAGAGGTAGCGGTTGTTGTAGGTGCGCATGCCGCCCACGGCGCCGCGTCGCGGACGAGGTCGTGCTCGATCTGCTGGAACGGCGTCGTAGCGCTCGTCGCCGACGAGCTCGTTCGCCGCGTGCATCCGGTCGTTGAAGACGGGTCGTCGAAGTAGGACCCAGTTGACGTTGCCCGGACCGTCCGTGGATCAGATCGTCCCGTCGCAGGAGCCGGATGAAGTCCCACGGGGTCGTGCCAGTCCTCGCACCAGCCCACGCTCACGGCGAGGTCGAACGGCTCGCCGCGCGTCCCGATGCGCGTCGTAGATGTCTCCGCCCGGGAAGCCGACACACCGGTCACGGTCGAAGCCGATGCTCGATCAGGTTCTGGCGGACGATCTGGTACTGGGCCGGGTTGACCGTGCCGCTCGAGCGGTAGTAGACGGTGATCGGGCGCGGGGGTCTCCCGGGGTGCCAGCCTGCGAGGTCGCGCGCCCGCTCGGCGTCCGATGATCGGGGTACGCCTCGATGTCCTCGATAGCCAGGCTCGCCCGGCGGGAGGTACTGGTCGTTCGGCGTCGCCGCGTACGGCCCCGCTCTGCGTGCGCCGTACGCCGTGCGCGTCGACCGCGTAGTTGACCGCCTTGCGCATGTTCAGGCGTTCGCCGAACGTCGGGCGCGACGTGTTCATCGGGAGCATGCCGACGCAGTTGATCGAGGCTCTACGAAGAACTGCTGAAGCCCGCGCGCCGCGGCGGGGCTGTCGGGGCCGTACAGATTGGCCAACCTCCTGGACATGGCGCGGCCGGAAGCGGGCCGCATAGTCCAGATCGCCGGACAGTGACCTGCTGGTAGCCGCCGTCTCCTCGTTCAGGTTGAAGTCGGTACTCGAGGGTGTCGAAGCGCTGCGGCCGGGGCCCGGTAGTTCGGGATTGCGCGGCTCGTGACGATGAGCTGGTCTGGTTGATGCTGATTACGACGAGATGTAGTAGGGCCCGGCCGACGGGATCAGGCCCCAGTTGCTCGACGCGGCGGAAGGCCGATCGGCACCGCACGCAGGTGAACGGCATCGGCGAGCAGCGTGAGAAACTCGCCCTGCGGCTGGATCAGGTGGATCGTCAGCGTGTCGCCCAGATGGCGACGATGCCCGTGACTCGTTCGCTTGGCCGTTCGTGGAACGCCGACCTCCCCACGATGTTCGTGAAGAACTGCTGTGCCCAGCGAGGCCAAGCTTGTGGGCTTGAGCGTTCGCTCGAACGTGTACTTCATGCTCTGGGCGGTGACGAAGTCGGTCCGTGGCGCGGCGAGAAGGCGTAGTCGTTGCGGATCTGGAAGGTGTGCGTCGCGCTGGTCATGCAGAGACGGCCGGCATCGCCGCTGCGATTTCCGGCCTCAGGCAGCAGTCGCCTCGCGGCTCGTCCCACGGCGAGTCTGGGTAGTTGACGAGCTTCGCGCAGGTCGCGTACTCGAGCCCCAGGCGCTGCTGATGTACGCGAGTGCCGGATCGACCTGCCAGCTCGCGCCGGTCGTGCCGATTCGAAGCGTGCCCGCGGGAGGCGTCTCGGCGACGCCGCGACCGAGCTCGGACAGGGAACGCGACGGCGACGAACGCGAGCACTCCGACCAGGAGCAGGGGCGAGAGCTTGCCGGCGCTTGCGGGTGCGGAGCATCGGTTCCCTAGCGTCGTCCGACGGTCAGGCTGACCTTCGTTCCGCGTGCCCTGACCGCTCCGGGCTTCGGTGACTGCCGGAGTACACGGCCGACCTGTCTGAGTGGTGCGGCGCGACCCGCCCCACGGTGCAAGTCGCCCGCGAGCGGGATCCGCGCTCGCGCGCGGTTGAGCGTCATTCCGAGAACCCACGGCACGATGCATCGGACTCGAGGAGGAGGCGGTGGCGGTGAGGCGGGGGCGGTGGCGGCGGCGGTGCAGGTGAGGGAGGCGGAGGCGGAGGCGAGGTGGAGGCGGCGGTGGTGGTGGCGGCGGCGGTGGTGGTGGCGGCGGTGGTGGCGGTGGCGGCAGTGGTTTCCGTGATCGTGACCATGGCCTGCGGGTCGACCATCGTCCCGCTGCTCTCGTTCGACAGGTTCAGGAAGAACGTCTCGTCAGGCTCACGCTGAACCGTCGTCGAGTTGATCGTGACGTCGACGCACTTCAGCCGCTCGTGCGGCGCGAACGTCAGCGTTCCGGAGGTCGAGACGTAGTCGTCCCCGCGTGCGCGGTCCCGTCCGCAGTCGCGTAGTCGACCGTGACCGTGTTGTCCATCTCGCTGCTGAGGCGGCACCGGGATGTGGACGACAGCGTCCCGGCTCGTACGCGATCACGCGTCGTCGGTCGGTGATCTCGGGGCGCACGCAGAGCGTGAGACGAAGTCCATGCCCGGTAGGCAGCCGTGTAGTGGTAGCAACCCATCCGTCGCGAGAAGAGGTAGCGGTTGTTGTAGGTGCGCATGGACGCCGCCGGCGCCGCGTCGCGGACGAGGTCGTGCTCGATCTGCTGGAAGGCGTCGTAGCGCTCGTCGCCGACGAGCTCGTTCGCCGCGTGCATCCGGTCGTTGAAGACGGGATCGTTGAAGTAGGAGTAGTTGAGCGTTGCCCGGACCGTCGTGAATCGTCGTTCCGTCGAACAGGAACATGCAGTCCCACGGGTCGTAGTAGTCCGAGCACCAGCCCGTGCTCACCGCGAGGTCGAACGGCTCGCCGCGGATACCCATCGCGTTGTAGATGTCTCGCACCCGGGAAGCCGACGCCCGGTCACGTCGAAGCCGATCTGCTCGAGGTTGCTCTTGGACGACCTGATACTGCGCCGGGTTGATCGTCCCGCTCGAGCGGTAGTAGACGGTGATCGGTCGCAGAGGGTCTCCGGGGTGCCAGCCCGCGAGGTCGCGCGCCAGCGTCGAGGTCCGGATGGTCGGGATAGACGTCGATGTCTTCGTACCCGGGCATGCCCGGCGCGAGCAGCTGGTCGAACGGTGACGCCGCGTACGGCCCCGCCTGGTCCCCGTACGCCGTGCGGTCGACCGCGTAGTTCACCGCCTTGCGCATGTTCAGGTTTGCGAAGAGTGGGCGCGTCGGTGTTCAACGGCATGTACGCCGACTGCAGTTGCTGCGGCTCCACGAAGAACTGCTGGAGCCCGCGCGCCGCGGCGGGGCTGTCGGGGCCGTACAACTGGCGCAACCTCGTCCACATGGGCGGCCGGCAGCCGGGCCCTCGTCCAGTTCGCCTGACAGGACCTGTTGGTAGGCCGTCTCCTCGTCCAGGTTGAAGTCGTACTCGAGGGTGTCGAAGCGCTGCGGCCGGGGCCCGTGGTAGTTCGGGTTGCGCGATCGCGATCAGAGGTCTGGTCACGGGGTCGAACGACGAGATGTAGTAGGGCCCGGCCGAGGGATGGGCCCCACGTTGCTCGACCGGCGGGAGGCCGATCGGCACCGCACAGGTGAACGGCATCGCGAGAAACGTGAGGAAGTCCGCCTGCGGCTGGATCAATTGGATCGTCAGCGTGTCGCCCGACGCGACGATGCCCGTGATCTCGTGTGCCTGGCCGTTCGTTGTACGTCGACGTCTCCGACGATGTTCGTGAAGAACTGGCTCGGCCGGCGAGGCCATGTTGTGGCTCAGCGTGCGCTCGAACGTGAACTTCATGCTCTGAGCGGTCACGACAGCTGTTCCCGGTGGCGAGAACTGGAAGTCGTTGCGGATCTGGAAGGTGTACGTCCTCTGGTCGGCAGAGATCGTGGGCATCGCCGCTGCGATCTCCGGCCTCAGGGCGCGACGCCTCACTGCTCGTCCCACGGGGTGTCGGGGTAGTTGATGAGCTTCGCGCAGGTCGCGTACTCGACTTCCCAGGCGGTCGTGATGTACGCGACTGCGGGATCGAACTGCACACGACGCACCGGTCGTGCCGACTCGAAACGTGTCCGTCCGCGGCGTCTTCGGCGAGGCCGACACCGAGGCTCCGGTCGCAAACGCGATCGCGGCGAGGGCCGAGGAACAGAAGCGGTATGAGCCTTCGGGGTTGCTTTGGCGCCTTGCACGTGTCTCCTCCCCTGACGCGTGCAAACTGAACAACAAATAGTGCCTATGCAGTCAATAGGAGACTCCGGATGTCCGTAGAACTCGGTCTGGAGCGATGGCTCCGACGCAGGACGCGCTCTACCGCGAGCTCGATCTCGACCTGTCCTGGTCGGAGCGCGACCTGCCCGAGCGCGAGCGGACGAAGCACGTCCACCGGCTGCACCCGTACCTCGGGAAGTTCGTGCCCGCAGCTCGTCGAGGCGCTGCTCGAACGGCACCTGCCGCGCGGGCGGAACGTGCTCGATCCCGTTCGCGGGCTCGGGCACGACGCTCGTCCAGTCGCTCGAGAGCGGGCGCGACGCGACCGGGGTCGACGTCGCCGCCTTCAACTGCCTGCTGATGCGCGTCAAGACGGCCGAGTACAACCTGTTCACGCTCGAGAACGAGCTGCGCGACTGCGCTGCGCCGGCTCGAGCGTTCGACGGAGCGCCGGCCTCCGCGGCCGAACGCGCTTCGTCGGACGCGTGGTACGCGCCGAAAGCCGCGGCCGAGCTCGTCTTCTATCGCTCGCTGATCGAGGACTACGAGCACGGTGACGTGATGCGCGTCGTGCTTGCGCGCGCCGCCCGCTCGGCGCGGCGCACGACGCACTTCGACCTCGACTTCCCGCGCGAGCCTCAGATCGGCGAGTACTGGTGCCACAAGCACCGCAAGACGTGCCGGCCCGATCGAGCGCGCCGAGCACTTCCTGCGCCGCTACGCGCTCGACACGCTCGCGCGGATCCGCGAGTTCTCGCGCGTGCGCGCGCGCGGACCTGAAGCGGTCGTCCTGCACGGCGACGCGCGCGAGCTCGGAGCTGGGCGGCCCGTTCGACGGCATCGTCACGTCGCCGCCGTACCCGGGCTGATCGACTACCACGAGCAGCACCGCTACGCGTACGAGCTGCTCGGCCTCGACGACCGCCGCGAGCTGGAGCTGGGCGCGGCCGAGCGGGGCGTGAGCGCGAACGCGATCGGCGCCTACGTCGACGGGATCGCGGCCGTGCTTCGCGAACGCGCGTACCTCGCTGCGCCGCGGCGCGCGCGTCGTGATCGTGATCAACGACCGCCGCGAGCTCTACCCGGAGATCCTCGAGCGTGCAGGGCTCTCGATCGAGACGCCGCTACCGCCGCCACGTCAACCGGCGGACGGGCCGCCGCGCGGGCGAGTTCTTCGAGGACGTGATCGTCGCCCGCTAGGGCGGCATCGAAGTTTTCACTTTCGGCTCAGCTCGGTCACAGACACGTGACCTCATGACGCCTAGCGTGGAGCGGGTGCTCGCGCGCACCGTCACGCACGCGCTCGTCGGTCTCGAGACTCGCCGCGTCGAGGTCGAGGCGCATCTCGAGAACGGCGTGCCGGGGTTCGCGCATCGTCGGGCTCGCCGACCGCGCGTGTCAGGAGGCGAAGCACCGCGTCCGGAGCGGGATCGCCTCGGCCGAGCTGGAGTGGCCGCTCCGGCGGATCACGGTCAACCTCGCTCCGGCGGCGCTGCGGAAGGAAGGCTCGGCGTTCGACCTGCCGATCGCGCTCTCGATCCTGGCCGCGTCGGGGCAGATTCCGCGGGACTCGCTCGCGGAGCACGCGGCGGTCGGCGAGCTCGCACTGGACGGACGCCTGCGGCCGGTCGGCGGAGTGCTGGCGCTGGCCGAGGCCGCACGCAGGCGGGCCTGCCGCGGATGCTCTGCGCCGCGCGGTCCGTCGCCGGAGGCGGCGCTCGCCGGGATCGAGCCCGTTCCGGTGCGGCATCTCGCCGACGCGGTCGCCTATCTGCGGGGCGAGCACGACCCCGAGCCGTGGGTGCCGCGAAACGGGCACGCAGCCGAGGCGCCCGGACCTCGACCTCGCCGATCTGCGAGGCCAGGAGCGGGCGCGTCGCGCGCTCGAGATCGCGGCGACCGGTGGACACAACCTCCTGCTCGCAGGCCCGCCCGGAACCGGGAAAGACGATGCTCGCGCGACGGCTGCCGGGGATCCTGCCGCCGCTCTCGCCCGGGGAGGCGATCGAGGTCACGCGCATCCACTCGGTGGCCGGGATGCTGGCCGCGGACCGACCGCTCGTGACCGACGCGCCCGCTTCGCTCTCCGCACTACAGCGCGTCCGTCGCGGCACTCGTCGGGGGCGGGCCCGGGGCCGAAGCCTGGCGAGGTCAGCCTCGCCCATCGAGGCGTGCTCGTCCTCGACGAGTTCGCCGAGTTCCAGCGGCCCGCGCTCGAGGCGCTGCGGCAGCCGCTCGAGGACGGCGTGCGTCAGCATCGCGCGCGTCGGCGGGCGGGCGCGTCTTCCCGGCGCGCTTCCAGCTCGTCGCGGCGATGAACCTCTGTCCCTGCGGCGCGCGCGGCGATCCGGCGGCCGACTGCAAGTGCTCGCCGCAGCGGCTGTCCGCGTTCCGGGACAAGCTGTCGCGTGCGCTTCTCGACCGCTTCGACCTCGTCGTGGCGATGCCGCGCCCGCGCGCGGTGGAGCTGGCCGCTCCGCCCGGTGAGGTCGTCCGATCCCGGTGCGGCATCGCGTGGCGCTGCGGCGCGCGAGCGGCTGGACGTGTCGCGAGCGCGGTCGGACGAAGGAGGCGACCGAGCTGCTCGACCGCGCCGTCGAGCGGCTGCCGCTGTCGGGCGCGGCCGGGCGCGCGCGAGGCGTGTGGCCGAGACGATCGCGGCGCTCGCGTCGGAGTCGGCCGTCGGCGCCGAGCACTTGTCCGAGGCGCTCGCGTACCGGTCGCCGACCGAGCTCGGAGCGCCGTGAGCGAGCTGGCGCTGGCCGCCTTCGCGGCCGAGACGGGCTCGCACGTCGTGCGCGCGCCGCGCGACCGGGCGTTCCGGTCGTTCGCGCGCGGGTTCGACGAGGCCGCGTATCTCGGCCCGGCTGCGGCAGATCGGGCGTCCGCTGGATCGCGCGCTCGGCGCGCGACTTTCCGCCGCTGCTCCACGCGATCCACGATCCGCCCGCCGGGCTCTTCGTCCGCGGCGACGCGGACTTGGATCTGCTGCGGCGCAGCCACGGTCGCCGTCGTCGGCGCCCGCTCGTGCTCGCCTTACGGCGCTCAGGTCGCGCGCATGCTCGGGCCGGGAGCTCGGCCGCGCAGGGCTCGTCGTCGTCAGCGGCCTCGCGCGCGGCGTCGACGGCGAAGCGCACCGCGGCGCGCTCGAGGCCGACGGGCGCGACGGTCGGCCGTGCTCGGTTGCGGAATCGACCGCGACTATCCGGCCGCGCATCGGGAGCTCGCGGCGCGGATTCGCGTCGAGCGGGACTGACCGTCTCCGAGTACGCGCCGGGCGTCGAGCCCGCGCCGTGGAGGTTTCCGGCGCGGAACAGGATCATCGCCGGCCTCTCGGCGGCGACGGTCGTCGTCGAGGCGCGAGACCGAAGCGGAGCGCTGATCACCGCCGACCTCGCGCTCGAGGAGGGCCGCGAGGTGTTCGCGGTCCCGGGCGAGATCACCTCGGCCCTGTCGTCGGGGACGAACGACCTGCTCAAGCTCGGCGCTGCCCCTGCCGACGGCGGCGGGCGATGTCCTCGACGTCTTCGGACTGACGCGAGCAGCGACGGTGAGCCAGGTCGAGCTCGGCTCGTCGGCCAGAGCGGTGCTCGCTCGACTGCGCGACGGCCCGGCGAGCGCGGACGAGCTCGCGCGTAGCGACCGGGCTCGACGCGGGCGCGCTGGCGTCTGCGCTCACGGAGCTCGAGCTCGCCCGGGTGCGCGGTCGCGGGAGGGGGTGTGTACCGGGCGAACTAGCATCGCGACGATGCAGCATGGCCGACGTCGTGACTGGTCTGGCAGAGCCGGCGGAGCCGCTCGCGCGCGTGTCGCGTGACGGGCGTGCCGACGTCGTCGTGATCGGCGGCGGCGTGACGGGCTGCTCGTGTGCGCTCACGCTCGCGGAGGGCGGGGCTGCGCGTGCGCCTGTTCGAGGCGCGGCGTGTCGCGTGCGGGCGCGAGCGGGCGGAACGGCGGCTTCGCGCTGCGCGAGGGCTCGCGATCGCCATCGTACCCGGTCGCGCGGGAGCGGTTTCGGCGCGCGGCGACCGAGGCTCTGGCGTTTCACCGAGCGCAATCTGGACCGCATGGAGGCGCTCGCCGGCGATGCGCTGCGGCGCGTCGGGAGCCTTCGCCTGGCCGACGACGAGGAGCTGGACGACGCTCCGCGCCGAGTACGAGGCGCTCCGCGAGGACGGGATCGCCGCCGAGTGGGTCGACGGGCTTCCGGCGCCGCTGGAAGCCACCTTCCGCGGCGCGATCCTGCACCCGGGCGACGGGTCGCTTCCAGCCTGCCCGCTGGGTGCGACGGCTCGCCGGTCGACGTGCGGTCGCGGCCGGAGCCGAGATCGTCGAGGAGACGCGGGTCGAGTCGCTCGGCGACGTCGACGCCGAGCATCATCGTCATCGCGACCGGACGGCTGCACGAACGGCCTCCCTGCCGGAGCTCGACCGGGCCGATCAAGCCCGGTCCGCGGCCAGGTGATCGTCACCGAGCCGCTCGGCGGAGACGCTCGTATCCGCGGCCGCACTACGCGCGCCACGGGTTCGATTACTGGCAGCAGACCGCGGACCGCGCGGCTCGTCCTCGGCGGCCGTCGCGACAGAGCCTCGACACGGAGTTCACGAACGGGGACGATCACGGAGCCGATCCAGGCCGAGCTCGAGGCGTTCGCCCGCCGGGCTGATCGGCGAGCGGAGCCGCGGATCGAGCACCGCCGGCCGGGCGTATCTTCGGCGCGACCCAGGATCAGCCCCGCTCGTCGGGCGGGTTCCGGGCAGGTAGGGCTCTGGGTCTCAGCCGGCTACTCGGGCCACGCGGCAACGTCATGGGCCTGGCTTGTGGTGAGCTCGTGGCGCAGGCGATCCGGCCGCCTGCTCGACTCCGTATTCGATCCTGCGCGGCTGCTCTAGGCGCCGCTCTGCTCGAGCTGCCGTCTGGACCGAAAGAAGCGGCCGTCTGAGCGCCCATGCCCTCGGGCATCGGGGCGGACTCGTCGACCTGCCAGACGGAGAACTCGTTTCCCGTCCGGATCCTTCGCGTGCGCGAACCAGCCCATGCTCGGCACCGGCATCTTGTCTTCGGTCTCGCCGCCGGCTCGCGGATCTTGTCGAGTTCTCGGTGTCGACGTTCCTCGCTGCCCTCGAAGTAGAACCCTGATGCCCTCGCCGTCGCTCGGATAGATCGCGCCGCCGGGCTCGCCCTCGAACAGGCGATGTTGTACTCGGGCGCGCCCTCCACGGCCCTCCGCGTAGTTCTTGAACGACCAGCCCGTGAGCTTGCCCCAGAACTCCCTTCGCCTGGGCTGTGTCCCCGGAGGGGGATCTCGGGATGTGGACGATCGTGCTGCCTTCCTCCCCTCTCACTTTCTTGCGCCTATGTCGCCACTGAGGCTACCTGGAGGCGGGCTGGGTCGGATGAAGGGGACCTGAATCACGCAGCCAGCACTCGCGTCGAGCGGCCGCGGGATCTTCGCCGGGTCGAGTGCGTCGACGAGCCGGCGCGCGTAGCGGATCTTCCGGCTCCCGCCGCTGCCCATGAACCGCCTGCAGCTGCTCCTCGACAGGTCGTCCTTGCCACGCCGGCTGCTTCTGGGCGTGCGGAAGGATCCGAGGTCGCCCTCGGCCTCGATCACCTGCTTCCACGGCGGCCGCACCGTGGGCGCGGATCAGCTCGTCCTCCAGGTCCTCGACGCAGACGAAGAAGCCGAGCTGCCCTCCATGCCGTCCGCAGTGAGATTCGAGCCCGAGCCCGGCGCGTTCGAGCCCGCGCGTGAACTCGCCTCCTCGGCGGCGTCGCAGGCCCTGCCAGCCTCAGACCCTGAGGAACGAACACGGCGAGGTAGCCGGCCGATCGCGCCTGCGCGCCGACCGGCACGAGCGACGCCTGCAGACCATCGGCCGTTGACGCCTCTTTGCGTCGGCCAGCGCCTCGATCGCAACCAGGTCGCTCGTTCCCTCGACGAGGATCGCTGCGCGGGCGCTAGAAGCTCAAGCGTCGGCAGATCCAGCTCGTCGCGCGCGCTCGATCGCAGGCGAGTGGCGATCGCGAGTGTCCTGGATCGCGAGGCCTGTCGAGTCGAAGGTCGTGATCTCGTCGTCGGACTGCCGCCCCTGCGCGTCGCCGTCAAGCGACGGCGCCCGAGCCTCGGTCACGCCGCTTCGCTCGAGCCTGCCGGCCTCGACCGCGTGCACGAGCTCGCCGTTGTGGCTCGCCTGCTCCCAGTCGTCGGCGAAGATCGCGCGTGCGCAGCAGCTCGTCGACGCGCGATCTCCGCCTTGCCCGGGCCGTCCGCGCCCATCAGGCTCACGTGCTGGCCCGGCTCGAGCGTGCCCTCCGGAAGCAGGCACCTCGTGCCCGGGCGTCATCGTCACGAGCAGGTCGGCGCGCGAGCGCCTCTCTCGGCTGATCGGCGACGCCCGCGCCGAGCTCGTCGGCCGCACTGCGCGCGCTCGCCGTCGACGTCGTAGAGCACGACGTCGCGCCCGCGGGCCACGGAACGTCCTCGCCGCCGCGATGCCGTTCACGCCGGCGCCGACGACCGCGGCCGTCTCGCGCGTCGGCGCGGCCGAGCGTCTCCGCCGCGAGCACAGCGGCCGCACCGTGCGCAGCGCGGTCACGGCGCCTGCGTCGAGCAGCGCGCACGCGGCGAGCCGTTCGACGGCGTCCGAGAGCAGCACGAGCGCCCATCACCGTCGGCAGGCCCTGCGCCGGATTGCCCGGAAACGAGCGTCACCCACTTCAGCAGCGCGTGTCCGCCGCCGAGCGCGGGCATCGCGCGGAAGTCGCCGGCCGGATAGGCGGGCACGTAGACCTTCGGCGGCATCGTCCACTCGCCGCGCGCGTAGCGCGACGAACGCGTCGCGGACGGCCTCGAGCGCGCGCTCGACGGCGAGACCGGCTGCCTCGACGTGCGCGCGCTGAGAAGACGCGGAACCGCGGCTCACACGCGACTTCACGGCTGCGATCAGCTTCTCCATCGCCGCCTTCGCGTCGTCGAACAGCATCACGGTCTTCGGGTCGTAGAACAGCGGGTTGTCGATCCCGGCGAACCCGGGCGACATCGAGCGCTTGATCACGACGACGTTCTGCGACTTGTCGACGTTCGAGGATCGGCATGCCGTAGATCGGGCTCCCCGGCTGGTTGCGCGCCGCCGGGTTGACGACGTCGTTCGCGCCGACGATCACGCGCGACGTCCGTCTGCGGGAACTCGGGATTGATCTGGTCCATCTCGACGAGCTCGTCGTACGGGACGTTGGCCTCGGCGAGCAGCACGTTCATGTGCCCCGGCATGCGACCGGCGACCGGGTGGATCGCGTACTTGACGTCGACGCCCTTCTCCTCGAGCAGCTCGGCGAGGTTGCGCACGTCGTGCTGCGCCTGCGCGACCGCGAGCCCGTAGCCGGGGACGAAGACGACCCGCCTGCGCGTACGCGAGCATGACGGCGACGTCGTCCGCCGTCGCCGAGCGGACTGTCTGCACCGTCCGAGCCGGCCGCGGCCGCGCCGGCGGTCGGCGTCGACCTTGCCGAACGCGCCGAAGAGGACGTTCGCGATCGACCGGTTCATCGCCCGCGCCATCATCGTCGTGAGCAGCGTTCCCGAGGCGCCGACGAGCATCCCGCTCACGATCAGGACGTTCGAGTGCAGCACGAACCCGGTCGCCGCGGCGGCGAGCCCGGTGAACGCGTTCAGGAGCGAGATCACGACCGGCATGTCCGCGCCGCCGATCGGGAGCACGAACACGACGCCGAACAGGGCCGCGACGCAGGATCGCCGCGAGCGAGCAGCCAGAAGCTGACGCGTCGCCATCGCCGCGGCGCCCGAGCGCGATCGACCCGACGAAGAGGAGCGCGTTCCCGACCTGCTGGCCCGGGAACGTGATCGGCCGCCCGCTGATCAGATCCTGCAGCTTCCCGAACGCGATCATCGAGCCCGCGAACGAGATCGAGCCGACGAGCGCCGAGAAGACCGTCGAGATCCCGCGCTCGACGCCGACGTCTCCGTTGAGCGCCCAGACCGTGTGGAACTCGACGAGCGAGACCAACGCCGCCGCGCCCGCCGCCGACGCCGTTGAACAGCGCCACCATCTGCGGCATCGCGGTCATCTTCACCTTCCGCGCGCCGACGACTCCGATCGCCGACGCCGATCGCCATTCCGGCGGCCATCCACCAGCAGCCGGTCACGACCTCCTCGAGCGAGAGCGTGACGATCACCGCGCAGAGCATCCCGGCGGCGGCGATCTGCACGCCGAGCCGCGCGTGCCGAGGCGACGAGAGGAAGCGCAGCGCGAGGATGAACGCCGCGATCGTGAACAGGTAGAGCAGGTTCGCGGTCGTTCGTGCTCACTGGGCTCGTCGTCGGGCCGCTTCTTGAACATCTCGAGCATCCGGTCGGTGACGACGAACCCGCCGACGACGTTCGCGGACGCGAGCACGACCGCGATGAACGACAGGATCCGCATGAACAGCCCGGGGTGCGGCGTGCCCATGACGATGATCGCGCCGACGATGACGATCCCGTGGATCGCGTTCGTGCCGGACATGAGCGGCGTGTGCAGCAGCGTCGGCACCTTCGAGATCACCTCGAAGCCGAGCGAACGACAGCCAGGACCAGGATCGTCAGCTCGGTGACGAGCTGTGCGCTCATGCAGGCACCTCCTCCTTGCGCGTGACGCAGGCGCCCGCGGTGATCTCGTCCTCGAAGTCGAGCTGCGAGCTCGCCCTCGGGCGCGAGGTGGTTGACGAGAGCCGTGACGTTGCGTGCGTAGAGCTGGCTCGCGTGGTACGGCATCGAGCTCGGAAGGTTCGTCGGGCCGACGATCGTGACGCCGTGCTGCGTGACCTCCTCGTCGGGCCTTGGTCAGGTCCGCAGTTGCCGCCGGCCTCGGCCGCGAGGTCGACGATCACCGAGCCGGGGCGCATCGACTCGACGGCCGACTGCGGGATCAGCTTCGGCGCGGGCCGTCCGGGGATGAGCGCGGTCGTGACGACGACGTCGAAGTCGCCGATCCGCGCCTCGAGCTCCTCCTGCTGGCGGCGCTGCTCCTCCTCGGAGAGCTCGCGCGCGTAGCCGCCCTCGGTCTCCTCGCCGACGACGCCCAGCTCGAGGAACTTCGCGCCGAGGCTCTCGACCTGCTCCTTGACCACGGGCCGGACGTCGAAGCCGGAGACGACCGCGCCGAGGCGGCGCGCGGTCGCGATCGCCTGCAGCCCGGCCACGCCCGCTCCGATGACGAGCACCTTCGCGGGCACGACGGTGCCCGCCGCGGTCACCAGCATCGGCAGGAACCTCGGCAGCCGGTCCGCGGCGAGGAGCGACGGCCTTGTAGCCGGAGACGGTCGCCTGCGACGAGAGCGCGTCCATCGACTGCGCGCGCGTGATGCGCGGGATCGACTCCATCGCGAACGCGGTGACGCCGCGCGAGGCGAGCCGCTCGATTCCCTCCTGGTCGGTGAGCGGCTGGAGAAAGCCGATCAGCACCTGTCCGTCGCGCAGCTTGCCGACCTCGTCTTCGCTCGGCTTGCGCACCTTGGCGACGAGATCCAGCGGCCCAGGGATCGCCGATCGCGGCGCCGGCCTCCGTGAACGCGTCGTCCATGAACGATGCGGCCTCGCCCGCGCCCTGCTCGATGACGACGTCGATCCCGTCGAGCTTGGACACGAGCTGCGGGACGAGTGCGACCCTCCGCTCGCCCTGCGCGGTCTCCTTCGGCACGCCAACCTTCATGGACGGCGAACTCTAAGCGTTCGCTTTTTCCTCATTCGGGTCGACCGGTCAGTTCCGACGGCCGCGGAGCAAGCCCCCGCGGCTCGACGTCGGCATCGCAAGCGATGCCTCGGCGGAGGAGGGAACCGCGCGCCAAGCTTGAAGAGTCGAGTTCGGTGGGAAGCCTGGCGGCACTCTCGGCTGCGATCGAAGCACGCGACCCGTACGCGCGCGGTCATTCGTCGCGCGTGACGGTGTTCGCGCAGGCGATGGCGCGCGGCCTCCGCCTCGAGAAGGAGCGGCTCTCGCGTGCTGCGCCTCGCCGCCCTCCTGCACGACGTCGGCAAGCTCGTCGTCCCGTCGTCGGTCCTGCTCAAGCGCGGGCCGTTGACCGATGAGGAGCTCGGGCTGATGCGACGGCATCCGGCAGCGGGTGCCCGCATGCTCCGCTCGCTCGGTGCGCCGGAGACGATCCCTCCCGCTCGTCCTGCACCACCACGAGCGCTGGGACGGGAGAGGGCTATCCGACGGGCCGCCGGGAGACGACATTCCTCTCGAGGCTCGCGTCCTCTGCATCGCGGATTCGTTCGACGCGATGACCTCGACGCGCCCATACCGCTCGACGTGGACGCCGGACGAGGCGCTGGAGGAACTTGCCCGCTGCGCGGGAACGCAGTTCGACCCCGACCTGGTCGGCGCGTTCGCGTGCTGCCTGGGCGGACGCCGGGCTCGGCGTCCTGGTCTGGCAGGAAGCCGCCGCGGGCTAGAGGGTCGACCAGACCTCGAGCTTCGACTTCGTTCGCCGGATCACCTCGTCGGTGAACTCCGTCGTCGCCTGCGTGGCCGGCGAGGTCGGCTGTGCGAATGCCTTCGGCGATCGCCTCCAGCGACGCCTCGCGGATCGCCCGCGAGGCACCAGCTCCGCCTCGTCGCCGGCATAGCCGAGGACCGCCGCTCCCGCGAGAATCATCGCCAGCGGGTTCGCCACGTTCTTGCCCTGCAGCGCGGGCGCCGTGCCGTGCGCGGCCTCGGCCATCACGGCTGTGATCTCGGTCGGATCGTCGTCCGCGAACGCCACCAGAAGCGACTCCGCGCCGGCGATCGAGCCGAAGAGCGGCAGGACGAGATCGGAGAGGATGTCGCCGTCGCGGTTCAGCGACGGAATCACGAGCGGGTCGCCCGCGGTGGCGACGAGCAGCGCGAACGTCGCGTCGATCAGCTGCGGCTCGTACGGCACGTCCGGATGGCGCTCGGCCGCGGCGTCCATCTCCTCTTTGAGCATCCCCTCGTAGACCGGGCTGACCGTGTACTTCGGCCCGCCGAAGACCTTGGCGCCGGAGCGCTCGCGCGAGCTGGAAGGCGAACTCCGCGACCCCGCGGCAGATGCGGCGCTCGATGCGCTCGGTGCGGAACGCCACCTCGTCGGCGCCCTCGCCCTCGCGCCACTCCTTCGCGCCGTACGCGTCGCCGACGGCCATGCGCACGACCGAGATCGGCGCGTGCACGCCGCCGTGCGGGATCACGCCCGGAATCCGCCGGCCGGTCCGGACGATCACGCGGCCGCCGATCTCCTCGCGCAGGATCCGGTTCGGCGAGCCGACGTCGTCGACACCCTCGGGCGTGACCGTCGCCGCCTTCAGGCCGAGGCCGTGCTCGCGGATCGCCGCCGCCGCCTCGTAGCACGACGTTGTTCACGGTTGCGCGGCGGTTCTCGAGCGAGAGGTCGTACCGATCGAACGAGACGTCGAGCCCGGTCACCTCCGGGTCGAGAACGCGCAGCGCTTCCTCGAGCAGTTCCTGCCCGGTCTCGTCTCCTTCGAGGACGGCAATCGTCGGCATGCGTCGGATCCTACGGACGCAGGTCGCACCTCGCTCGCCTTGGCGGATCTCGGCCGGATTTGCGAGCCTGGCATTCACCCGCCAACCTTGTTCCTCTTGTGGCGAATACGTGGCGCGCGGCTTGATGCGTGGATTTCGCTTCGCTTTTCGATACGCTCTACGCGACCACCCCTGTTTTCGAGGAGGCAAATCCAATGGCACGAAAGACGGTTCTCGTCTGCGACAACTGCGGCGCCGAAGTCGGCGAAGGGAAAGGCGCAACGCTGCGCCTGAACTACACCGACGCCCGCCGCGGCTCGAAGCAGGCCGATCTCTGCGACAACTGCGCCGGCCAGATGCCCGGGCGCGCAGCGGCCGAGGCGAGGGCGCAGGCCGAAGGCAGCCGCGGCGGCCTGAACACGCATTTCGCGGTAGTTCCGGACTAGTCCGCCCGAGCACTCAAAGCCGTCTGGACCGCAGGTCTACGATGGACAGATGGCCCCGGGCCGCGGGTTGACGCTGCTTGCTGGGCCCGCGAACGCGGGCAAGGTCGCGCTGCTCCTCGAGCGCTATCTGGGCGCGCTCGACCGTGACCCGGTGCTGATCGTGCCGCACGGGTCGGATGTCGAGCGCATCGAGCGCGAGCTGCTCGCCGAGCGCGGCGCGCTGCTCTCGGGCCAGATCGGGACGTTCGACGACGTCTTTCGAGCAGATCGCCCGCGCAGGCGGGCTCGAGCCTCCCGATCGCGACGGACGCGCAGCGCCAGTTGATCGTGAGGACCGCGGTCGCGGCCACGTCGCTGAACGGGCTCGGCGCCTCGTCGCGCTTCTCGGGCTTCTCGGACGCGCTCGGCTCGGCGTTGGCCGAGCTGGAGTCGGGGCTGGTCGAGCCCGACCAGCTGAGCGGCGATCTCGCGCTCCTCTACGCCTCGTATCGCGCGGAGCTCGAGAAGCTCGGCCTCTGGGATCGCGACCTGCGGCGACGTCACGCGGCCGGACCTCGTCGCCGGCGAGCTCGACGCCTGGGCCGACCGACCCGTCTTCGCGTACGGATTCGAGGACCTCACCGGCGCGCAGTGGGCGCTGCTCGAAGCGCTCGCCGGCCGCACCGAGGTCACGGTCTCGCCGCCGTACGAGCCGAACCGGGCGCCGTTCGAGTCGCTGACGCGCACGTCCGAGGATCTGAGCTCGCTCGCGCGCGGGGCGCATCGAGGAGCTTGCTCCGCGCTACGGCGAGGTCGCGCCGCCGGAGCTCGCGCACCTCGAGCGGCACCTCTTCGCCGACCGGCCTCCAGCTGCGCCCGAGCTCCAGGGGCGATCCGCTTCCTCGAGGGCGCGGCGCGCGCGGCACGCTCGAGCTCGTCGCCGACGAGGTGCTCCAGCTGATCAGGGCCGGCACGAAGCCGGAGGAGATCCTGCTCGTCTGTCCCAGCGTCGAGCGGCAGCGCGCCCAGCTCGAGACCGCCCTCACGGCGCTCGACGTGCCGTATGCGATCGAGGGCCGGATCCGGATCGGCAAGACCGCGTTCGGCCAGGCGCTGCTCTCGTTCCTGCGCTTCGAGTGGCTCGCCGGCGGGCGGCACGATCTGTACGGCTTCCTGCGCTCGCCGTTCTCCGGGCTGACCCGCGCGCACGTCGACTACCTCGAAGGGCGCCTCCGCGGGCAGGCCGTCAGCGAGCCTGCGCGCGTCGTCGAGGAGACGCTGAAGCTGCGCGGGCAGCCGCTGCGGATGCTCGACGCGTTCCGCGACGGAGCCCGAGCCGCTGGAGGCGGTTCGCGAGCTCGTCCGCTCGATGGTCCGCGCCGCGTACGGGCTCGAGGCGCCGCCGGTCGGCCGGGACGCCGTCCTCGACCTGCGGGCTCACCGAGCCGTCAACGACCTCCTCGACGAGCTGCGGGCCTGGACGAGCTCGGCGGCGCGCTCTCTCGGGAAGAGCTCTACGGCGCGCTCGACCGCGCGACGCTGCGACTCGCCCGGGGCGACGAGCCTGGACGCGTCGCGGTCACCGACCTCCTCCGCGCCCGGACGCGCCGAACCGAGGTCGTCTTCCTGCTCGGGCTCGAGGAGGGCAGCTTCCCGCGCCGCCAGCAGGGCTCGCCGTTCCTCGCCGACGAGGAGCGCCGCTCGATCGACGAAGCATCGCGCCGCGCGCGGCTGACGAGGCCGGACGCGGTCTCGCGCGAGCGCTACTTCTTCTACACGGCGTGCACGCGCCCGTCGCGGCGGCTCTACCTCGTGCGCGAGGCGGCGACCGACGACGGCTCGTCCGCGCGAGGCGAGCCCGTTCTGGGACGAGGCTCGCGCGCTCTTCGACCCGGACGACGTCGCTCGCTGGACGAAGCGCCGCGCCGCTGGCGGAGCTCACGTGGCGGCTCGAGGCCGCTCCGACCGAGCGCGAGCGCCTCCGCGCGCTGACCGCGCTCGCGTCCGCGCGACGAGGACGAGGCGCACGCCCTCGCGTACGCGAACGGCTGGGACCGGCGGCTCGTGCGGGCGCTCGGCGCGTTCTCGCGGCCGACGCAGACTCACCGACCCGGTGCTGCTCGACGAGCTTCGCGCGCGAGGAGACGTTCTCCGTGACCGAGCTCGAGGCGCTTCGCCGACTGCTCGTCGATCTGGTTCATCGAGCGCCTCATCCGCCCGCGGACGATCGACGGCGAGGTCGACGCGCGCCTGCGCGGATCGGTCGCGCACCAGGCGCTGTTCAAGTTCTACTCGGGCCTGCCGAAACGGACCGGCGGCGAGCGCGTCGACCCGGAGCGGCTCGACGACACGCTCGAGTTTCTGCGCGAGTGCCTCGCCGGAGGCGATCGAGGGCGGCGTCTGGATCGAGATCAGCGACCTCCAGCGGCGCGAGCTCGAGGAGAGCATGTGGCGCGACCTGGAGAGCTTCGTCCGCGAGGAGGCCGAGTCGCCGCTCGGCCTCGTCCCGCGCAAGTTCGAGGTCGCGTTCGGCTCGGATCGCTCCGCGCCCGAGCTCCAGAGCGGGCTCCGAGGTCGACGGCTTCGCGCTGACCGGGAAGATCGACCGGATCGACGTCGACCCGTTCAGCGCGCGCGGGATCGTGCAGGACTACAAGTCGGGCAAGAACCGCGTTCTCGGCGGCGAAGATCGAGATCGGAGCTGCGGCTCCAGATTCCGCTGTACATGCTCGTGCTGCGCACCTCGTCGGGATGGAGCCGCTCGGCGGGCTCTACCGGCGCGCTCGCAGGCGAGCGTCGCGCCCGCGGCCTGCTCCGGGCCGAGGCCGAGGAGGACGTTCCCGGCTTCGTCGAAGCGCGACTACCTCGAGGAGGACGAGTTCTGGGCGCAGACCGAGCGGGCGAAGGAGCACGCGACCCGCTTCGTCGAGCGGATCCGCTCCGGGGACGTTCAGCACGACCCGAAGGGCGGGTTCCCGTGCCCGACCTGGTGCGATCTCTGGGCGATGTGCCGGGTGGCCCGGACATGACCGTCGTCGACGAAACGCGCACGCCGAGACGCCGAGCAGCTCGCGGCGATCGACGCGGCCGGGCTCGTCTTCGTCTCCGCGGGCGCGGGCACCGGGAAGACGACGGTGCTCGTCGAGCGCTTCGTGCGGCGCCGTGTGCGAACGCGGGCTTCCGATCGACTCGGTGCTCGCGATCACGTACACGGAGCGGGCCGCAGGTGAGCTGCGCAGCCGGATCCGCAGCCGCCTCGCGGAGCTCGACGCGGCACGACCTCGCGCGTCAGCTCGACGGCGCCTGGATCTCGACGATTCACGGGTTCTGCCACCGGCTGCTGAAGGCGCATCCGTTCGAAGCTGCGGTCGACCCGAGCTTCCGCGTGCTCGACGAGAACCAGGCCCGCGTGCTCGCGGGCGAGGCGTTCGACCTCGGCGCTCGAGGAGTTCTGCGCGTCGCGGCGATCCCGAGCGCATCCGACTGCTGGCCACGTACGGGGCGCGGGGCCTGCGCCGAATGCTGACGCGCGTCTACGAGACGCTCCGCTCGGCCGGGCGCGAGCTCGTGCTCGAGGTGACCGAGCGGCCGGGGCTCGAGGCTCGGATCGACGAGCTCCGCGAGGCGGCGCGCGCGGCGCTCGACGAGACGACCGGCGTGGGCAAGGCGGACACGGCTCGCGCGAGCGTCGCGCGTGCGCTCGAGCTGCTCGAGCGACCTCCCGCGTCCGAGCGGCTGCTCGACCTGTCCGACGTCTCGGCGCGGGGCGGGCCCCGCGAGCTGTTCGCCGGGTACGAGGAGGCGCGCACGGCCGTCGAGCAGGCGGCGCTCGACGAGCTCGCCGCGCGCGATCGCGCGCTGCTCGAGGAGCTGCTCCGGCGCTTCGCCGACGCGTACGCCGCCGCGAAGGCGTCCGAGTCGGCGCTCGACTTCGAGGACCTCCAGCTCGTCGGCGCGCGACCTCCTGCGCGACGAGCCGGCGATCCGCGAGCGCGAGAGCTGGCGCTTCCGCTCGGTCCTCGTCGACGAGTTCCAGGACACGAACCGGCTGCAGTGCGAGCTCGATCGACCTGCTCGCCACGGAAGACCTGTTCTTCGTCGGCGACGAGTTCCAGTCGATCTACCGGCTTCCGGCACGCGGACGTCGAGGTCTTCCGCGAGCGGCGCGAAGCCTCCGGCGGCGTGCTCGCGCTGACCGAGAACTACCGCTCGCGGCCCGAGGTGCTCGAGGTGATCAACCACCTCTTCTCGTCGGACTTCGGCGACGCGTTCCGGCCGCTCTCCGCTGCCGGCCGGTTCGAGGATCCCGCGTTCGGCCCCGCGGTCGAGCTGCTCGTCACCGACAAGGCGAGCTACAAGGACACCGGCGTCCACTGGCGCGCGGCCGAGGCGAAGCACGTCGCGCGCGCGTGAAGGAGCTCGTCGACTCGGGCGAGGCGACGCCGGGCGAGATCGTGCTCCTCTTCGCGGCGGGCACGGATGCGCGGATCTACGAGCAGGAGCTTCGTGCGCTCGGCCTGCCCACGTTCCGCGCGACCGGCCGCGGACTACTACCACCAGCAGCAGGTCGTCGACCTGCTCGGGTACCTGCGGCTGCTGCACAACCGCTACGACGACGAGGCGCTCGTCACCGTCCTCGCGTCGCCGTTCGTCGGGGTCTCGAACAACGGCCTGCTCCACCTCCGGCGCGCGGCCGAGAAGCGTCCGCTCTTCTGCGGGCTCGAGAAGTCCGTTCCCGCAGGCTCTCCAGAGCGCGACGCGCAGCTCGTGCGCGCGTTTCGCCAGCGCTACGACCGGCTGGCGGGACTGGCCGCCGCGGAGCTCGCTCGAGCGGCTCTGCGAGCGGATCATCACCGAGCACGACTACGACCTCGCCGTCCTCGCCCAGTGGGACGGCCGCCGCCGCTACGCGAACCTGCGCAAGCTCGCGCGCCTCGCCCGCTCGTACGAGGAGCTGCGCGGTCCCGACGTCGAGGGCTTCGTCCGCTTCGTCCGCGAGCTCGACACCGTCGGCGCGTCCGAGCTCGAGGCCGTCGCCGAGGAGGAGGGCACGGACGTGATCCGGCTGCTCACGATCCACGGCGCGAAGGGGCTCGAGTTCAAGGTCGTCGTCGGTCGCCGATGCCGGGCGGCACGGCGCGTCCCGCGATGCCGACGAGATCCTCTGCCTGCCGGACGGGCGCCTCGGCTTCCGCGTCGCCGACCCGTCGACGGGCAAGCGGCTGCCGACCTCCGACTACCAGGGAGGTGAAGGAGGCCGAGGACGAGGCGTCGGAGGCCGAGCGGCGGCGCCTCTACTACGTCGCGATGACCCGCGCGATCGACCGGCTGATCGTCTCCGGCTCGATCGATCCGGAGCGGAGCGGCGACGAGTCGACTCCGATCGGCTGGGTGCTCGGTCGGCTCGACGCGCCGGAGCTCGAAAGCGCGGGCGGCGCTCCGGTCGAGATCGAGCGCGACGGTGCGCGGCTGATGCTCCGGGTCGACCGCTTTGCGCCCGGGAGCCGTGCAGAACGGAGCCGTCGGGGACGACGAGTCGCAGCTCGCCCTGTTCGCCGTCGAGGACGGTCAGGTCGCGATCGCCGAGGCGCCCCGGCTGCCGGATCTCGTCCCGGTGCCCGAGCCGCCGGAGAATCGCGTCCGTCAGCCTCTCGTACAGCGCGCTCGCCCTCTTCGAGCTCTGCTCGTATCCGCTTCTACGTCGAGCGCTTCGTCGGCCTGCGCGAGACCAGGCCGATGCTCGGCGACGGCGACCGCGAGCCCGGGCTGGCAGCGACCGGAGATCGGCGACATCGGCGCACGTGATCCTCGAGGGGCTCGACCTCGCGGATCCACGGCCGCCCGACGACCTGGCAGCTGCGGTGCGCGCCCGGTACCCGACGGCCTCCGACGACGAGGTCGCGCGCATCGGCGCGCTCGTCGAGGCGTACTGCAGCTCGGAGATCGCGCGGCGCCTTGCGGGCCTCCCGGGCGCGACCGTCGAGCGCTCGTTCGCGTTCGAGCAGGACGGTGTCTTGATCCACGGCCGCCTGGACGTGTTCCACGAGGCCGACGGCAAGGCGCTCGTCGTCGACTACAAGACGAACGTCCTCGAGGACGCGTCGCCGGCGGAGGTCGTCGAGCGCGAGTACCGGATCCAGCGCCTCGTCTACGCGCTCGCGATCCTGCGCGCGGGAGCGAGCGAGGTCGAGGTCGTCTACCAGTTCCTCGAGCGCCCGAGCGACCTTGTAACAGACTGTTACAAGGCGGAGGACGTGCCGGCGTCGGAGGCGAGAGTTGTCCGCGGCGATCGCGGCGATTCAGGCCGGCGAGTTCAGGCCGACGCCGAGCGAGTACGCGTGCTCGACCTGCCCCGCGCTCAACCTCGTCTGCGCCGGCCCGAACCTGCGTGGCGCGTAGCTGCGTCTCGAGGCGCGCCGGCGCGTCGGCCCGAAAAGCGAGCGGATCCTGCCGGTGATCCAGAGGCTCTCGCCGCCGCACCCGGACGCGACAATTGCGCTTCGGTTTCGCTCCGACCTCGAGCTCCTCGTCTCCGTGATGCTCTCCGCGCAGACGACCGACGTGAACGTCAACCGCGTCACGCAGACGCTGTTCCGGAAGTACCACCGACCCGGAGGACTACCTCGCGGTGCCGGTCGAGGAGCTCGAGAGCGACATCCGTCCGACCGGGTTCTTCCGCCAGAAGACGAAGTCGATCCGCGGGACGATGAAGATGCTGATCGAGGAGTTCGACGGCGAGGTCCCGCGTACGCTCGACGAGCTCACGCGCCTGCCCGGTGTCGCCCGCAAGACCGCGAACGTCGTCGCGTCCGAGCTCGGCGACACGCAGGGCATCGTCGTCGACACGCACGTGCGGCGGCTCTCTCAGCGGCTCGGCTTGACGAGGCAGGACGACCCGGTCAAGATCGAGCGCGACCTGCAGCGCCTCGTGCCGCGCGAGTACTGGGGCGTGTTCCCGCACCTGCTCGATCTGGCACGGCCGGCGCGTCTGCATCGCGCGCGACCCGCGCTGCGAAGAGTGCGTGCTCAGCGATCTGTGTCCGTCGGCGCGCGTCGAGCCAGAGCGACCATCAGCCCGCCGTCGTCGTCGTACGCCGGGAAGAAGTCCGCGGTCACCGGCTGGGTGAGACCGTTTCGCGTCCGCAGCTCGAGCTTCTCGCCGAGCCGGCGCACGCCCCATTCGCGGGAGAGCTCCGAACGGGTTCTTCCCGTCGTCCCAGCCGGCTCAGCGAGAAGCGCTTCCATGACGTCCTTTCCGAGCACGTCCTTCTCCTGGTACCCGGTCAGCTCCGAAGACGCCGCGGCCGACGGCGAGGATGCGCGCCTCCGCATCGCAGACGACGAAGCCGGTGCTCGGCGCGGGGTAGTAGTCGTCCATCAGCTCGAACAGGAAGCCGAAGCCGCAGTGGCGGCACTGCGGAGCCTGCTCGGAGAAGCCTTCGACGCCGTCGATGTCGACCGACGCGCTGCTTGCAGTTGGGGCAGATGAACCAGGGCACTTCGCCGGATCGTAGCCACGCCCTCTAGGCTCGCGGCCGACCAACGATGAGGCGCGCTCCTCCTGATCGCACTGCCGGCCACGCGGTTCGCCTACGTCCTGCTCGCGCTGCTCATCGGCGGTGAGTCCGCGGGCATTCCACTGCCCGGGAGACGGCGCTGATCACCGGCTCGATCCTCGCCTCACAGGGCAAGCTCTGGCTTCCGCTCGTGATCGCCGTCGCGGCTGCCGCGGCGATCGTCGGGGACAACATCGGCTACGAGCTCGGACGGCACGGCGCGCGCCGTCGTCCTCGCGGACCAGGCCGGTTCGAGGATCGGCGGCAGGCGTTCCTCGAGCGCGGCGAGGCGTTCTTCGCGCGCCACGGCGGCAAGACGGTGCTCGTTCGCGGCGCTGGCTGCCGTTCCTTCGCGTGACCGCAGCCTGGCTCGCGGGCGCGAACCACATGCCCTGGCCGCGCTTCTTCGCCTGGAACGCGCTCGGGGGGATCTCGTGGGCGATCTCGGTCGGGCGTCTTCGCCTATCTCGCGGGCGAGGTCGCCGTCCGGATCCTCCACGACGCGGGCTACGTCGTGCTTGCGCTGATCGCGCTGGCTCTGGGTCGGCCTGGCGGTCTGGTACGTCTTCGACGGCGGGGTCTAGAGCCAGCGCTTGCGGCGGAAGTACACGACCTGCCCGATCGTCGTCGCCAGGATCAGGAACCACGACCAGGCGTACCCGTAGTGCCAGCGGTACTCGGGCATGTGGATGAAGTTCTGGCCGTAGAGCCCGACGATGAAGGTCGGGACTAGGAGGATCGATGCAATCGAGGTCAGCCGCTTGACGACTTCGTTCTGGTCGATCGATACGCGCGCCTGCGTGGTAGTCCCTGCGCGGCTGAGAGCAGGTCGCCGCGCATAGTCCACGCCTTCGGCGCGCGCGGAGCAGCTTGTCGTAGGTCGTCCCGAACTGCTGCTCGACCTCCCGGGAAGACCTCGCGCGTGAACGGCGTGCGGCCCTCGATGTCGACCCGGCCGTCGACGACCTCGCGCACGCGCGTCTCTGGTCGGCGCCAGGGTCTTGCGGATGTGGAGCGAGGTCGTGTCTGAGCTCCGCGATTCGTCGGCGTGTCTTCTCGGCCGTCCACGTGTCGATGCCCTCTTCGAGCTCGTCGATCTCCTCGTCGAGCGGCGTCGAGCAGGTCGATGTAGCGCTCCGCGACGTCGTCGACGAGGTAGTAGGCGATCATCCCCGGCGACTGCTCGTGCTCGATCGCGTCGCACACGTTGCTGATGTGGCTCGGGTCGAACGGCGGCCGCTCACCCGGCGTCTTGCGGATCGTGACGATGCGGTCGCGGCTGAGGACGAAGTCGACCTCCTGGTAGTAGACGACGTCCTCCTCGCGCACCGCGTCGCGGCGAGCAGGACCCGAGCACGTAGTCGCCGTGGCTCTTGATGCTCGGCGCGGGTTCCCGGCCGTTCGGGATCGGCGGGTCGCATCAGCTCGGCCCAGCGCGTCGACCACGGAGCTCGTGTGGGACGTGCTCGCGCAGCTGTCTCCTCGTCGGGGTCGAGCAGATCGGTCCAGGCGCTACTCGCGATCCAGCGAGAGTAGTGCCGGCTTCGGCTAGAACCGCTTCTGCGTGCGGAGTCAGAAAGGCGGCTCCGACGCTCTTCGGACGACAGCAGCCGCTCGGCGTCGAGCGCGGCCATCGCGCCCGTGCCGGCGGCGGTCACCGCCTGGCGGTACGTGTGGTCGGCGACGTCGCCGGCCGCGAACACGCCCTTGACGTTCGTCTCGCGTCGAGCCCGGCTGCACCTCGAGGTAGCCCGCCTCGTCGTGGTCGAGCTGGTCGAGGAAGAGCCGCGTGTTCGGGTCGTGCCCGATCGCGACGAAGAGCCCGTCCGTCGGAATGTCCGGTCTTCTCGCCCGTGTTCACGTTCTGGACGCGAACCGCGCTGACCTTGCCGTTCGTCGCCGAGCACCTCGTCGACGACGGCGTTCGTGATCCACTCGATCCTCTCGGTTCGCGCGCGCGCGGTCGAGCATGATCGGCGAGGCGCGGAACTCGTCGCGCCGGTGGACGACCGTCACCTTGTCCGCGAACTTCGTGAGGAAGATCGCCTCTTCCATCGCCGAGTCGCCGCCGCCGACGACGACGACGTTCTTGCTCGCGGAAGAACGGCTGCGTCGCAGACGGCGCAGTACGAGACGCCGCGGCCCTGGAGCGTGCGCTCGGACTCGAGCCCGAGCTGGCGTGCGCGTCGCGCCTGTGGCGACGATCACCGCACGGGCGAAGTGCTCGTCGTCCCCGACCTCGACCCGGAACGGCCGCTCCGAGAAGTCGACCGCGGTCACGTCGTCGGTGATGAACTCGGCGCCGAAGCGCTCGGCCTGGCGCCGGAAGTCCTGCATCATCGCCGGGCCGAGGACGCCCTCCGGATAGCCGGGGTAGTTCTCGACGTCGCTCGTGATCATCAGCTGCCCGCCGAAGGTGATTCCTTCGATCACGAGCGGGTTCAGGTTCGCGCGCGCAGCGTAGAGCGCGGCCGTATATCCGGCCGGCCCACCGCCGACGATGATCAGGTCACGCACGTCACTCACAGGCATCTTCTCCAAAGGTCGGGACCCACGGGGTCCACCAGGTTATTCAACGAATCGGATCACTCGAAACTTCCCCGACGGGCTCGCCGCACAGGTACAGGATTCCGTCGCGCAGCTCGGCGGCCCGATGGGCATTGTGCCGTTCCTGGATGCCCGGCTCGATCAGGTGCACGACCTCGTGTCCGCGGGCGACGAGAAGCTCCGCGATCAGTCGCCGGTGGCAGGCGCTGCCAGGGAGTTTCCGCGCACATCAGGCACGGCCTGGGCTGCGTCAACGCCTCGTCCAGCGCGGTGTGCCAGGCCGTCGTGCGCATCCGCGCTGCGTAGCCCGCGAACTGGCCGAGAACACGCGAACAGCTCCTCGCCCGGCTCGCTTGCTGCGCAGCCCGCCGAGCTCGAGCTGCGTGCTCGTACGCGATGCCTGCATCCGCGAGTGTTGCGGCCAGGGTCGCCTGGTTGAACTGCGGGTTGCGGCGCGACGAAGGGAAGCGCCGGACATCGACGAGCGTTTCGACGGAGGCTTCTCGGAGGCATTCGACGAGCTCCTCGACCGGCCGACGGCCGTGTCCGATCGTGTGGATTACCGGAGTCACATGCGTAGAATCGCCGCTCTGATGGGAAAGGAATCGACATGGCCGAGACGGTGAGCTGGGACGGGCTCCGCGAGCTCGCGGAGTTCCGGGCGGAGAAGGGTTGCGCGATCAGCTTCTACCTCGACCTCGATCCGAAGACGACTCCGACCGCCGGCGACGCCGCGACCCGGGTGAGCTCGTTGCTCACGGAAGGCGAGCGCCATGCCGAGGCGAACAACCGAGGGCTCACGCACGACCAGCGGGTCGCGCTCAAGCAGGACTTCACGCGGATCCGGGACTACTTCGCCGACGAGTTCCAGCGCGACGGGGCGCACGGCGTCGCGGTCTTCTCGGCCGGAATGGACAACGTCTGGCGGCCGCGCGCGCTGATCGAGTCGGTGCCCGATCGCGTCCGGGTTGGCCGGGAGTTCCACCTCGCGCCGCTCGTTCCGCTCGTCGGCCGCGGCGAGGGCGCGCTCGTCGCCTTCCGTCGGCCGCGAGCGCGGAGAGCTGTTCCGGCTCCACTCGGGACGGTTGGAAGAGATCGTGGACCGCACCGACGACGTTCCCGGCCGCCACGACCAGGGCGGCTGGTCGCAGGCCCGATTCCAGCGCCACACCGAGAAGCTCGTCGCGGAGCACCTGAAAGAGGTGGCCGAGGAGCTCGACCGTCGCGTGCGCAGGATGCATGCGCCGAAGGTGATCGTCGTCTCGTCGGAGGAGGTGCGCGCCGAGTTCGAGAGCTCGTCTCCAGCGAGACGAAGAGCGCGATCGTCGGCTGGACGAGCGCCGACGCGCATGCACTCGCCGCGGGAGCTGCTCGACCTGACGAGCCCGATCCTCGAGGCCGCGCGCGCACGCCACGAGGCCTCGCTGCTCGAGCGCTGGCGCGAGGGGGCCGGACGCGGAGGTCGCGCCGCATCTGGCTGGGCCGAGACGCTCGAGGCGGCCTCCGACGCACGTGTCGAGGTCCTGCTCTACGAGGAAGGCGCAGACCACGAGGCCTGGCAGTGCGCCGCGTGCGGACGGCTCTCCGCCACGGGCGGGCAGTGCCCGCTCGATGGGACCGAGACCGACCGGCGCGACGACGGGCTCGACCTCACCGTGCACCAGACCGTCGCCCACGGCGGAGCGGTGTGGGCGGTGACGGCGCACGAGGATCTCGGTCCCGTGGGAGGAGTCGGCGCTCTTTGAGATACTGAGGCCGATGGCCTCACTCGCACGCACGATTCTCGAAGAGCACCTCGTCCGCGGGGAGCTCGTTCCGGGCACCGAGATCGCGATCGCCATCGACCAGGCGCTGGCGCAGGACGCCACCGGGACGATGGCGATGATGCAGTTCGAGCTCTTCGGACACGACCGCGTCGAGGTCGAGACCGCGGTCGTCTACGTCGACCACAACATCCTCCAGATCGACTTCAAGAACCCGGACGACCACAGGTTCCTGCAGGCGATGTCCGCGAAGTACGGCGCCTGGTTCTCGCGGCCCGGAAACGGCATCTGCCACTACATCCACTGTGAGCGCTTCGCTAACGCCGGGCAAGACGCTCGTCGGCGCCGACAGCCACACGACGCAGTCGGGCTCGGCGGGGATGATCGCGATCGGCGCGGGCGGCCTCGACGTGGCCGTCTGCATGGCCGGCCACCCGTTCGAGCTGCCGTGCCCGAAGGTCGTCGGCGTCTTCCTCGAGAACGAGCTGCAGCGCCCGTGGATCCAGGCGAAGGACGTGATCCTCGAGCTGCTCAGACGGCGAGGCGTGCGCGGCGGTCGCGGCGCGATCTTCGAGTTCACCGGGCCCGGCGTCTCGACGCTCACGCTACACCGAGCGCGGGACGATCGCGAACATGATCGCGGAGCTGGGCGCGACCGGCGCGGTCTTCCCGGCGGACGACGAGACGAAGAGCTGGTTCGACGAGCAGGAGCGCTCCGGCGACTTCACCGGCGCTCGAGACCGGCGACGCCGAGGACGACTTCGACGAGGTCGAGCACATCGACCTCGCGGCGCTCGTCCCGCTCGTCGCGAAGCCGTCGAGCCCCGGCAACGTCGTCCCGGTCGACGAGCTCGTCGGGACTCCGCTCGCGCAGGTCTGCGTCGGCTCGTCGGTCAATCTCGTCCTATGAGGACATGGCGGTGGTGGGCTCGACGCTGCGCGGGAGCCGCATCTCCGAGAAGCTGATCTCCGCGACGGCGACTCCCGGCTCGCGGCAGATCCTCGACCAGATCACGCAGTCCGGGACGTACGTCGACCTGCTGACTGCGGGCGTCCGGATGCTCGAGCCGGCCTGCGGGCCGTGCGTCGGCATGGGCCAGGCGCCTCCGTCCGGGGCGAACTCGCTGCGCACCTTCAACCGGAACTTCCCGGGCGCAGCGGGACGGCCGACGACAGCGTCTACCTCTGCTCGCCTGCTGTGGCCGCGGCGTCGATGCTCAAGGGCGAGATCGCCGATCCCCGCGAGCTGACTGCGCCCGAGCTGCCGGCGCGCCCGCCCGCGCGGCCCGCTGTCGTCCAGGGTCACATCCTGGAACCGGTGCCTGCCGACGAGGCGTCGTCGATCGAGGTCCCGCGGGGGCCGAACATCAAGCCGCCTCCGGAGCAGAAGGAGCTGCCGGACACGCTCGAGCTGCGTGTGCTGATCGTCGCGCCGGACGACATCTCGACCGGCGACCTCTCGCCCGACGGCGCGACGGTGATGGCCTACCGCTCGAACGTCCCGGCGATCGCCGAGTTCACGTTCCAGCACCGCGACCCGGAGTTCCCGCGCCGCGCGAAGGAGTGGGGCGGAGGCTTCATCGTCGCCGGCGACAACTACGGCCAGGGCTCGAGCCGCGAGCACGCCGCGCTCGCGCCGGCCCAGCTCGGTGTCCGCGCGGTGATCGCGAAGAGCTTCGCGCGGATCCACCGGCGCAACCTGATCGCCCAGGGATCGTCCCGCTCCTGTTCAAGGACGCGGCCGACTACGACCAGGCCGAGCTCGGCCAGACGTGGCGCCTCTCCGGCCTGCAGGAGATCGCGGAGGGCCTCGACGACATCCCGTGCCAGATCGACGGCGACCAGGAGATCACGTTCACCCACGACCTGCTCCCTCGGGAGCGCGAGATCGTCGTCGCCGGCGGGCTGATCCGCTACCTGAAGCAAGAGCAGACGGCAGCCGGCCTGATCGCCTCGCACCGATCGCGCTCGTCCTCGGCCTGCTCGTCACGGGCTGCGGCGGCAGCTCGAAGTCGGAGCCGGCGACCGAGGATGCGCGAAGCCCTTCGCCGACTCGTTCGTGCACCGGCTCGTCGAGGCCGGGACGTGGATGCAGTCGAGGGGCGACGTCAGCCCGGAGCTGATCCCGCAGCTCCGCAGCTTCCAGGGCCACATCCAACGGGACGGGATCAAGCGCGTGAGCAAGGCGGGCGTGCTGCGCCACGACTGCCCGCCCGCTCCAGCCGTCGGCGCGGGCAAGGACTGCTTCGTCTACGTGATTTCAGGGAGCCAGGTCGTCCCGATCGGCGGCGTTCAGAAGTTGAACGCGCGCCTCCGACTCTGGGTCGAGCCATCCGACGGCACGCTGGCAAGTCATCAACTACGACTACGAAGTGTTGAACCGCTAGGCGGGCGGCCACGGAACTGGATGGCTCCCTCTCGGTTTCCTGACGTGCTGCTGAGTGCCTGTATGCGAGCGGGACAGTGTTAAGCCACACGGACCGCTCGCAGGAGGGCGCTCAGCAGTGCGAGTCGGCTCCGCATAGCGGGCCGACGGTCAGGAAGCGAGGCTAAGCGGCGTCGGCGCCGGGGAGCTCGTGCACCTCGGCGGGCAGCTCGGCGCGGCGCCTCGCCTGCCTGCTCCAGCTTCGACTCGAACCGGCCCAGTCGCTTCTGCGCGTCCATGAACTTGTTCTGCGCGCGACCCACGTGGTCCCGACCAGCTCGAAGTCCTCCTTGAACTTCCCGAAGTCGCTCTGCAGCCGGGAGCAGTACGCCATGACCTCCTGCGCGTGCTGCTCGATCTGGAGGCCCTTGAGCCCGAGCACGATCACCTGCAGGTACGCGGTCAGCGTCGTCGGAGAGACGGGAAGGACGCGCTTGTCGTGCGCGTAGGCGAGCAGCGCACCGGTCTTCCCGCAGGCGAGGCTCGTAGTAGATCGCCTCCGACGGGAGGTACATGAACGCGAAGTCGTACGTCCCCTCGTCGGGCCGGATGTACTTGCCGCCGATCGCGTCCACGTGCGACTTCACGTCGCGCGCGAAGAGCTTCTCGAACTGCTGGCGCTCGATGTCGTTCTCCGCGCCGAGCATGCGCTCGAAGTTGTCGAGCGGGAACTTGGAGTCGATGGGGACGAGCCGGTCGACCTTGATCACGGCATCGACGCGCTCGCCGCCCGCGAACCCGTGCTGCAGTGCGAACGCCGTCGCCGGCAGCCGGTCGCGCAGCAGGTTCTCGAGCAGCAGCTCGCCGAAGCCGCCGCGCGCCTTCGGCGGGCGCAGCGCCTGCTCGAGGCGCTTGAGGTCGTTCGCGCGCGCCAGGATCTCCTCGTTCGCGCGGCCGAGCTCACCCAGGCGGCGGTGGATCTCACCCGCGGTCTGCGACGTGTTCTCGAGGCGCCGGTCGAGCGTCGAGGTCATCGCCTCGAGGCGCCGGTCGACGTCTGCGTTGCGCTCGGCGAGCTGAGCCCCGGCCTCGAGCGGACAACGGCCAGCTCGGCGCGGAGCCTGCGCAGGAACCAGGCGGCGCCGACCGCGAAGGCGGCGAACGAGAGCAGCATGAGAACAGCGATCCACATGGGACTTGCAAACGGTAGAGCGGCCGTCGGACGTTGCTACCATCGCCGTTCTTGGCCAAGAAAGCCCGTACTCCGCCTCCGCCGCGCAGACCGGTCCAGGCCCCGAAGCAGCGAACCACTCCGAGGACGCCTACCGAGAAGCGCACGATCCTCTACGTGCTCGCGTTCGTCGCTCTCGGCGTCCTGCTGCTCGGCGGCGTGCTCGCCGTGGTCGCGTTCGGAGGAGGCGGCGGCAGCAGCGCATCCGGTGGGCTGATCAACACGAGCTCCTGCACGGAGCAGCAGTTCCCGGGCCTCAAGCCCCAGCACATCAACAACCCGAACGCGAACGTGGACTACAACTCGTTCCCGCCCTCGAGCGGTCCGCACTACGCGCAGCCGGCGCCGTGGGGCATCTACCCAGACTCGATCAAGCAGACGATCCTCGTCCACAACCTCGAGCACGGCGGGATCGTCATCCAGTACGGACCGGGCGTCGGCCAGAGACGACGTGCAGAAGATCCAGTCGCTCTACGAGGACGACCCGTACGGCCTGGTCGTCGCCCCGTACGCGAAGCTGGGGAGCAAGATCGCCGCCACCGCCTGGAACGAGCCGGCCTACTCGCAGAACCAGGATGCGAACTTCGACAAGGTCGACCCGGGCCACGGCTTCGTCCTGATGTGCAAGTCGTTCGACAAAGGGCGCACTGTCCGACTTTCGGGACAAGCACCGGAACAAGGCGGGCGAGCGCTATCCGAGCGTCAAGGACATGGCCCCCGGCCAGTAACCGGGCGAGGCTACGCTTCCCGCGCCGGGGTGGCGAAACTGGCTATACGCGCCTGACTTAAAATCAGGTGTCCCCTCGGGGGCGTGCGGGTTCGAGTCCCGCCCCCGGCACTGGGAAAGGTCCGCGAGATGCCGTCGCTCCGCCGAGTCCGGTTTTGAGCAGACAGGCTCGGCTGCCCGCTTCGCGCGGGCCGCAAAGATCGATTCGCTTCGGCAGGTGCTTTACCCGACCGGCCCAATGGCGCGTCTTGTAACGAACCGGTAGATGCTGTGTGGACCGGCTCCGTGGAAGGAAGGTGAGATGAAGCGAGCGATCCGGCCGGCCGGTCTTGCCCTACTTGCGCTCGTGCTCATCTCCGCGGCAGCTTCCGCCCCGGACGTCCGCGCAGCACTCGTCGCGGACTGTTCCGCACGGCGACGCGGCTCGGCCGGGAGGCCGCTTCCGAGGCGGTTTGCACGGCCGGCCGCTCGGCGATGGAGTCCAGGGTCCGGCGTCGCGTTCGACGGGGTGAACTACCTCGTCGTCGTGGACCGAACAACCGCGAGAGGTGTTCCCGAAGGTGTACGGCGCTCGCGTCAGTCCCGGCGGGACCGTGCTCGACCCGGATGGATTCGCGATCTCCGGGTCGCGCAGGCTCGGGGCCGGCAGTCGCCTTCGACGGCACCAACTACCTTGTCGTCTGGACCAACCAGGGGTTCGATCGTCGGGGCGCGCGTCGATCTCGGCCGGAACCGTGCTCGATCCCGGCGGGTTCACGATATCGACGCGGCCCGAGGTGGAGGTGCACCCGACGCTCGCATTCGACGGGACGAATTACCTCGTTGTTTGGGTCACGGTGACTGAGGACACCCAGGTCGAGGACGTCTACGGCGCGCGCGTGTCTCCGTCCGGGACCGTACTCGACCCCGCGGGATCGAGATTGCGCGTGAGAGCGGGATTCAACGAGACCTCGCCGTCGGTCGCCTTCGACGGGACGAACTTACCGGTCGTCTGGGAGGAATACCCGTGCCACCGCATCTTGGGCAGGCGAGTCAGCCAAGATGGGGTCCCCGGACGGCGACGGTAGCTTCCTGATCTCGTATTGTGAAGAACCGGGGGAAGGGCGGGGTCCGGAAGATGGATCCTGCTGGGGAGAGGTGGATCCGCAGGTTCGATCCCGCTGTCGCGTTCGACGGCGTCAATTACGCCGTGACCTGGGTCGACTTCTACGGGACTCTCGGGGGTACTGGGAGAACATCGCCGGCGCCCGGCGTGACCCTGCGAAGGTCGTGCTCGACGGCTTCGGCTTCACCAGTGGGGGTTCTATGGAAGCCGCGGGTCGCCGTCGCTGGCCTTCGGCGGGTCGGCGCGCATCTGGCTCCGTCTGGCTCGACGGCACGCTGTCGCGTCCGTCAGGGGCACCGCCTCACGTCGCGGGGGTCCGTCTATCGATTCCGGGCGCGGTTCCACGCACGATGCCCCGTCTGGGGCTTTGTTTGCCTCCCCGTGGACGCGCTTCGAACGGCTCTGATCTTCCTCGCCGTCTGGGACGCAACTCGGTCGATGTCGTCAGGTGCGCGCAGCAGACCCAAGCGGGCGGCCTGCAAGCTCAGCGTGGGCGCGGATTACCAGATACCGGGACGCATGGGTCCGCCGCCGCCGCCTCCGCCGCCACCCCCTGCGGTGGTCGGATCACACGATTCCCGAAATCGGCCCCGCCGGAACCGTATCCGTCGACCTTGCTGAGTCACCGGTTCTTTCCGGGCACGATCACGGACGCCAACCTCGTCACTGGGGCTGGCCTCCAGCCACTACACGCCAGTTTGGCATCGGGCATCGCCGCTCGTCGGCCCGCAGGGCCGGGACGCGATCGTGATGTCCGGATGCGGGCGGCGGCGATCAGCCGTCAGCGAAATCGAGCTGGCGCTCGATGCGAGCAGGCCGCTGAGACCGCTGCCGGACAACACGGGGATCGGGACTCGCAGGGCTACAAGCCGGCGAACTACGAGCCCGGTGACCCGTTCCCGGCCCCGGCGCCGACGCCGACCGGCAGCGAATCGCGCTGTCGACGTTCGACGGGACGAGCCCGGGCGGCACGTGGAGCCTCTACGTCGTCGATCGTTCGACCTCTCTGGTTTCAATCGGTTCGATCAACGGCTGGCGGCGGCCGGATGCACTGACTGACAGGCAGGCCCGCCGCCCGCCTGCTGCCGCCACGCGCCGCCCGCCCGCCCCCGCCTCCGCCTCACGCCGCCACCTACCTCTACACGCCTCACGCCTCCGCCGCCCCACCCCGCCGTCTCCTGTCGTCGGTGCGTGGTGCCGAGGGTGATCGGCCTGACCCTCGACGAGGCCGCACTGCGGATCCGCGCGAAGCATTGCTCTATCGGTCGCATCCGCCGTGCTGCCGCCCAGAGCGGAGTGGGCCGCGTGATCGCCAGAGCCCGAGGCCGGGCGAGGAGGCTCGCGCGCGACAGCGGCAGGGTGAACCTGGTGCTCGGCCGCAGATACTAACGCACAAGCGGTAGAGGGTCGCCAGGCGTGGCAGCAGAGTGGCAGCGAGACCACCGAGACAGGCCGAGATGCCGTAGACCATCAGAACGACGAGATGGGCCTGGTAAGCGAGGAAGAACTCCAGACCGACCGGGATAGACCGAGATCAGCAAGGGCGACTTCAAAATCAGGTGTCCCCTCCTGGGGGCGTGCGTGGTTCGAGTCCCGCCCCGGCATTCGGGTGAGCCGGACGCTACGCGGGCCAGAGACGGCGAGCCGATGTGGCCCGTGGACGGTGTCGACCGCCTCGCCCTGCCGGGCGGCCGGCCGGCCAGCGCAGGCTAGCGGTAGTTCGGGGCGCAGAGGTGGGGCCCGCCCTTGATGACCCGGCGCGGGTTCGTCTCGCCCGTGCGTAAGCTGCCACTGCGTCGCTCGGGGACGCGGGATTCCTCGGCACGCAGCAAGGGCTTCTCAGAGCCTCGTCCAGCGGTGGCTGGGCGCGCGAAGAAGTCGGTGGTCCACTCCCAGACGTTGCCGGCCATGTCGTAGAGCCCGTAGCCGTTCGGCGGAACAGCTCCGACCGGCGATGTGCCCTCGAGCCCGTCGAGCTTCAGGTTCTGCCAGGGAAACTCGCCCTGCCAGGTGTTCGCCATCGGCTTGCCGTCCGGGAAGTGCTCGTCGCCCCAGGCGAAGACCGCGCCCTCCAGGCCGCCGCGCGCGGCGTACTCCCACTCGGCCTCGGTCGGCAGCTCCTTGCCGGCCCAGGCCGCGTAGCGCATCGGCGTCCTCGTAGGCGACCTGCACGACCGGGTGGCGGTCGCGACCGTTGATCGTCGTGCTCCGGCCCCTCCGGCTCGCTTCCAGTAGGCGCCCGGGGACGTACTCCACCAGTTGCGGACGTCGCGCAGGTCGACGGGCCCTGCCGTCTTGCGGAAGACGAGCGAGCCGGGGACGAGCAGATCGGGATCGGCGCCGGGATAGTCGTCCGCGGCGGTAATGCTCGCGAGGTGACATGTGCTTCTGTTCGCTTTTAAAACCGGCGAAAATCCGCTGCCGTCACCGGTGCTCGTCCGCCAAATTCCGTCGACTTCGACCCGGTGCAGGCTGCTCCACTCGGGATAGAAGCCCTCGGGCCATCAGGAACGTGCCGGGCGGGATCCAGCGCATGCGCTCCGGCGTCTCCGACCCAGACGGCTCGACGCGGCTTTGGGGCTTCGTCACCTTGGCACTCGCCTCCATGGCACCGACTGTGGAGGCAAGCACCCGCGGCGAGGCAAGGGCCTACGCAGTTCATCCGGGTGATTCAGGCCGATTTCTTGAAGCGTGATGGACACTTGTCGGGAGGATGTCGTCGTGAAGGCGACTGCGCCCCGATTCGGCAACCGAATCCGAAGAGGTGGGTGAATGCGACGAGACAACGATCGACCGGACAGCTCCTACCGATTCAGGCGCCCACGATTCGACGGCGAGACGAAGAAGACCCTCGAGGGCTCGCGGCCCGACTGGAACCAGGCGAGCCACGTCGCAGCCGCCCGAGGGCGCGCCGAACGTGCTGCTCGTCCTGATCGACGACGCCGGCTTCGGCAATCCGAGCACCTTCGGCGGTCCGATCAGACGCCGAACTACACCCGGCTCGCGGAGAGCGGGCTGCGCTACAACCGCTTCCACGTCACGGCGCTCTGCTCGCCGACCAGGGCGGCGCTGCTGACCGGGCGCAACCACCACCGGGTCGGCTTCGGCATGGTGGGCGAGTTCTCCGGCCCGTTCCCGGGATACAACGCGACCATCCCGCGCGACTGCGCGCCGTTCCCGCGCATCCTCCAGGAGAACGGCTACCTGACGGGAGGCGTTCGGGAAGTGGCATCTGACCCCGGACAACCAGCAGGGGTTCTCGGGGCCGTTCGACCGCTGGCCGACCCGGCTCGGGTTCGACTACTTCTGGGGCTTCCTCGGCGGCGAGGCCGGGCAGTACGACCCGCTGATCGCCGAGAACCAGAAGATCATCGGCGTCCCCGAGGCCAAGGACGGCGAGCCGCTACTACTTCCAGGACGACCTGGCCGACAAGACGATCGACTGGCTGCACCGGGTCCGCTCCGAGAAGCCGAAGACGCCGTGGTTCGCCTACGTCGCGACCGGCTGCAGCCACGCGCCGCACCACGTGCCGCGCAGAGTGGTCGGACAAGTACCGCGGCAAGTTCGACCAGGGTTGGGACGTGATGCGCGAGGAGACGTTCGCGCGGCAGAAGGAGCTCGGCGTCGTCCCCGCCGACGCGGAGCTGCCGCCGCGCAACGACGCGTTCCCGACCTGGGACTCGCTCGACGAGACGCACAAGCGCCTCTACGCCCGCCAGATGGAGGTCTACGCGGGCTACTCCGAGAACGCCGACTGGAACATCGGCCGGATCATCGACGCGATCGACGCAGATGGGCGAGCTCGACAACACCGTCGTGATCTGGATCTGGGGCGACAACGGCGCGAGCATGGAGGCACGCTCACCGGCACGTTCAACGAGATGACGACGCTGAACGGGATCCCGCTCACGCCCGAGCAGCAGATGGGGCTCCTCTTCAAGCACGGCGGCCTCGAGGCCTGGGGCGACGAGCAGCTCGCGCCGCACTACTCGGCCGGCTGGGCCGTGGGCCGGCAACGCACCGTTCGACTGGGGCAAGCAGGTCGCCTCGCATCTCGGCGGCACGCGGAACCCGATGGTCGTGCACTGGCCGGGCGGCATCGGCGACGCGGGCGCGATTCGGAGCCACTACACGCACGTGAACGACGTCGGCGCGACCGTCCTCGACCTCGCCGGGATCCCGATGCCCGACACGATCGACGGCGATCGAGCAGCAGCCGCTCGACGGCGTCACGTTCGCCGACTCGCTCTCGGACGCGGCGCGCCCGAGCGGCACACGCAGCAGTACTACGAGATCCTCGGCAACCGGGGATGTACAGGACGGCTGGCTGCTCGCCAGCGGCTGCAGCGGATCCCGTGGTACGCTCGACCCGGAGGCGCTCCGCAGCTTCGGCCCCGGCTGGGATCCGGACGACGGACCCGGTCGAGCTCTACTACCTGCCCGACGACTTCACGCAGTCGAAGAACCTCGCGGCCGAGCATCCGGAGAAGGTGCAGGAGCTGACGCGAGCTCTTCTGGGCGGAGGCCGAGGCCAACCACGTCCTGCCGCTGCTCGGCGGACTGACGTCCTTCTTCGGCATGGTGCCGCCGATCCCGAAGGAGTCGAAGTTCGTCTACCGCGGCGACATCCAGAACATCCCGAGCGGGATGATCCCGCGGATCTACAACCACTCGTACACGATCAGCGCCGACCTCGGTCGTCCCCGAGGGCGGCGTCGAGGGCGTGATCGTCGCGAGGCCGACCATCTCGGCGGGTTCTCGCTCTTCGTGCAGGACGGGAAGCTCAAGCACACCTACTCGATGCTCGGGCGTGCTCGAGTACACCCAGGCGGCCGAGCAGCCGCTGCCGACCGGCGAGGTCAGCGTCGAGCTCGTCTTCACCGCCGACGCGCCGAAGCCGGCGACCGGCGGCGAGGTGACGCTGCTCGTCAACGGCGAGCCGGTCGCGAGCGGGCGGATGGAGCACACCGTGCCGGGCCGCTTCTCGGGCTACTCGGGCATGGACATCGGTCGCGACAACGGCCTCGTCGTCGACCGCAGCTATGCCGACAAGGCGCCGTTCGCCTTCACGGGCGAGATCAAGCAGGTCGTCTTCGGAAAAGCGTCGGCGGCTCGGGTTGAAACCGTCGGGACGGCGCGCGCCTGCGAACAGGCAGCGCAGGCGCTAACGGCCCGTACCAGCGAGCGCCTGGACGAAAGAGGGGATGAAACAGCTTGCGTCGATGAGGCGTCGACTCGGTCGGCGTCGCCATCGAAGGAGGCGGTGCGATGGGCGGCGGCGACAGTTAGGACGTGCAAGTAACGTCATCCCCGATCA
>ERZ1370068.9617-contig-8381_pt1 | contig 44491 bp, 70 predicted proteins | sample MGYA00561227_ERZ1370068 | MGnify/ENA primary metagenome ERZ1370068 (study PRJEB38410, sample SAMEA6850437) | metagenome | study: Metagenomic assessment of the ecological functions of the soil: analysis of the soil microbiota associated with the...
TGTACTTCGTTCAGTTACGTATTGCTCAGAACCAGTGATCGCGCGCGCGACCATCCGGGTCAGCGTGCCGTCGATGCCGTCAGGTTGTTCGGCTCCCTCGTAATGGGCGTAGACGGCAAATTTTTGAAGCCCTGAATACTCCCGCTTGAGTCCAAGGCGTGTGCCGACCACTAGAGTGGCGGCCGCTGCAATCCAGGAGGTATTGCGCTTCGATTCGCTCGACGGATTTCGCCCGCTTCCTTCACGAGCAACTAGCGGGAGAGCCGGCGGTGAGGTCAATGCTTTCAACGCCAACCCGCTCCCGCACGTGCGCGCCGCACTCCCGGGCATGCTCGAGCAGAATCGTGTCGAACTTCGAGCGTTCGACCTGAAAGGCCGTTTGACGCGTTTGAGCGGTAGCCATCCTTGAAATAGAAGCGAATTTCGCCGGTGCCGCACCCCGAGGTGATTTCTGGCGCCGTATTTTCGGATGAACCCAGCAGCGTCCAGCTTTGGCATGAGGCCCAGGCGTTCGAATGTCTCCATGCTGAAAGGGCAGCAGGGACTCTCCGATGTGAAAGCGCGGAAATTTCTCGCGCTCGAAGACGGCAACCCCACGGCCGGCCAGAGCCAGCGAGGCTGCGCGGCGATGCTGCCAGCCGGGCCTCCTCCGATGATCGCCACGTCATAGACCGGATTGTTCATTGGCAGCAATTGGTCAGAGCTGACCCGCCCGCGGAAGGGTGCGTCAGCCGCCGGCTGCGCGTCTCGACGTGACCACCAAACTGAAAGCGCATCGCAGAGCGAGACCTTCTCTGCCATCGTATGGTCCTTGCGTGAGCGAAAGCGGGCGAAGAGCGCGGCGCTCAGCACGTCGCATTCGACGGCTTCGTCGATGGCGGCCATGATGGTCCAGCGTCCCTCTCCGGAGTCGGAGACGCGGCCGGAGAAGTTCGAGAGCGTCGGGTTTTCGGCGAAAGCAGCGCGCGACGAGATCCAGCAGCCAGGAACTGACGACGCTGCCCCGGCGCCAAACTTCGGAAACGTCCGCGAGATTGATGTCATAGACGTAATCGTCCCCGACCGGTGCGGTTTCGGCGTCGGATCTCGCCTTTCTTGAGGCTCGCGTTGGCGCCTGCGAGAATGTCAAACCCTTCGCCAAAGGCGGCCATGAGGCCATGCTCGATGCCGTTGTGCACCATTTTGACGAAGTGACCGGCGCCGGACGATCCGCAGTGCAGATAGCCTCTCTTCGGCGGTGCCGCCGAGTTTTCGCGTCCGGGAGTCCGTTCCACGTTGCCGCGGCCTGGCGCGAGCGACTTGAAGATGGGATCCATGCGGTCCACGGCTTCCTTGTCGCCGCCGATCATCATGCAGTAGCCGCGTTCCAGCCCCAAACGCCGCCGCTGGTGCCCGACATCGAGGTAATGAATGCCGGACTTGTTTCGAGGTGAGCGCTGCGGCGCCGGTCGTCGCGGAAGTAGGAATTGCCGCCGTCAATGATCGTGTCCTCCGGCTTGCAGGTGGGAGGCGAGTTCGTCGCACAACCTTGTCAGTGATGGCGGCCGGCACCATGATCCATGCGTTGCGAGGCGCTGTCAGCTTCGACGGCGAAATCTTTGAGCGACGCTTGCGCCGACGGCGCCTTCGCCGGCGAGCTGCTTCACGGCGTCGGGATTCGCGTCGTAGACGACGCATTGGTGACCTTGTTTAATCAGGCGCCTGCACCATATTGGCGCCCATCCTGCCGAGACCGATCATTCCGAGTTGCATGACTATGGGGTATTGATCGGGTGAGGATTTTGGAGGCGGCTCACTCGCGGAGCAACAAGATTCAGCGGAAAGATTTGTCGGCGACCCTGGAGCCGGGCGATGCGATCAGCTTCGCGCAAGGCTTCGCTTGCCTCCGCTTGCAGAAGTCTTACGAGACCCCAGGCGAAAGCGCGCGCGGCGGCCAGAGGGGCCGACCGTCCAAAATAGCCGGAAGTCGCCTGAGAGGCGCGCTCGCCAGCCGCAGCGTGGCGAGGGCGCCGAGCGCAGACCGCGACCGTCCGCGCGAGACAATCCGCAGGAGCCAGACGCGCCCGGGCTGCGAGGTTCTCGAATCGGGCGACGGCCATCCCATCCTGCTCGGAGAACTTGATGCCATGCAGATCTCTCCAGACGAGTCCTCAACGAACCATCGTATTTCGAAATCGAATTGCAGCTGCTGGATAATCCAGGTCAGGGGACCGGCTGCAGGCTGTGGCCAGGCGAACTCGAAAATTTGATTGGTCGGCCCGGAGCACCTTGATATCCGTCACAGGAGGAATTGCATTCACTGGTTGCTCCGGTGCGGATTCGGCAGTGCGGAGTTCGCGCGAGAGCTGGGATCGAGGATCGCGGTGGGAATCTTGCCGGCTCCCGGAAGTGAGCGGAAGATGCACCCGGCCGACGCACTATGCACCTCGGCTGGACTGGCCACGCGGTCGTCCTGAAGACGATCGGGGATCGGTAGGTGCCCAGCGACGCGGCTTCGAACTTTAACCGCAAACGTCCGGACTTCGCCGGGTTGGAAGCGTGGCGCCGTTGGGGTCCGGCGCCAGGCTTATGCCGTCCGGCATGGTCACCTGCAAGCCGCGCCGGAGCTTCTCCTCGTTCTTGATTCGAAGGAACCCCTTTGTAACGCTTATGAATCTCGACCTCGCCGAAATCCAAGTCCTTCGTGCGGTTCGATTTTCAAGACATCGGTTGCAATGGCGAAAATCCGAATTGAATGCTTCTGCCGGAAACCCTCGCTGGCGAAGCTGAGAACGCCTTCCGAGCCGCGCCCAGAGATTCCGGTATCGTGTGCCAGGGGAATTCTCCTCTCTTCGCCGGCGGCAACGATAACTTCCTGGGGTGTTGCAATCACTTCGGACGGCACAGAAATTTGCAGACGGTGCGCTCTCGCGCAGTGCTGATTCCGGATCGAGAACAGTCTCGAGCGGATCGCACCCGTCGCCACCTGGCTAGCGAGTCAACGGATTTCGCTGAAGGACTCGAACGCGAAGGGGCGGTGTCGGCGTTCGCCAGAGAGCTCGATGACTCGGGCGAGCGTCATCGGAGAACGTCAGTTCGCCAGTATATTCCCGCTGCCTCGGAGGGAGCGCAAACGATACGCACTTTCCTTTCCTCATGGCGGCCTATGCGATACTCGGCACGCATCAAGGATCTTCCACGGGTAAGGGGACCTCCATCCGGCCTTCCAAAACGCCTCCGCCGCTGTTTCGCAGAATGATTTGCTCTTCGCACGGCTCGCCCAACTGAATACTGTGCCAAAGTCCAGGGCGGTCGACCGCCGAAAGCCGCAGGCGGTTCCTCGGAGATCGCTGATGGTGATTGGTGCAGGAGCGAGAGACCGGACTGTCGACGGCCTGAACCGCGAACGTGAAAAGAGTCCATACCCCCGCTCGAGTCGTCGTGCGTATATTAACCACGGTCGCGCCTTTGGCCCTGTGACGCGGATTTCGCCCAGCACTCCGTTTTGCGGCAGGAGAGCGTATAAGGAATCTCAGTTGTCCGGAAGCCCGCCCCAGAGCGCGCAAGGGAATTTCAATGTCGCCGCCACGCAAAATGGAAAGGCTTTTGCGGTTGTGCCATTGGCGGCGGCAGAATGGGCAGCTCCTTGGGGGCAGCCAGCAAGGCGGGTCCCGCGAGCAGCGCAATAAGCACCAAGTATCGCCAATGTCCCATCAAATCTCGTTGCGAAAAATCATCTCAGCGATTAAGCGGATGTCCATTCGGGAAATAGCATGACCAGAGCTCCTTCCATTCGCGAAATTAAGCCTCAGTTGGCTGTGGCCGGCTCGTCGGTCGCTTGATGATGGTTCGGCTGATTTCCGCGGTGTTTGCCCAGCAACCGCTCGCTGCCTTGCCTCCAGAAAGCAGCAGAAAAAGGCCACCGAGCTCATCAAGAAGCAAGAGCCTCCAAAAGTCATCCCGCAGAGTGCTGGAGCGTGCCACGCCGGAGAACATCTCGATTTATATCTCGCTGGGCAAGCAAGCGCGCGTATTTCTGGTCGGCGAAGAAATTGCCGTCGATACGCCGATCTCTTCGGAAAACGCGCGGGACTGACGCCGCCGGGCAATCCATGATCATCATGGAAAAGGATGCCGATCACCGCTCAAACCTGTACGGTGATTTCGTGAATCCCCGGACTGGGAAGGGTGGGTCCGCTCCGGGTGAGCACACAAATTGATTCAGCGCCCAGCGGCACGGTCTATCAGGGGCGCCGATGCGTTGGTTCAATGAGGGTTGACTGCCGAGGGCTGTCGGAATGCACACCGGCGCATCCCCGCCTGGCTATCCGCGTCCCGACGGTTAGTGCGTTTGCCGGAGGAGATCGCCAAGCTTTTCTACGCAGCAAGGTTACCGCTGGCACACCGGTGTCGATCGGAGACCGAGATCCGCTGCCGGTCGATCGGGATCCCAGGCGTCGGCGGATCTCGTCAGCGACACTTTGGAAGCGCGGAAGCTCAGATTTGACCTCAATTCTCGGTCCGAGCCGGAGAGCACCTTGACGGTAATAACGACATTCTCTCTATCGTTGTAGCAATGCAGCTGTCCATGCGCGCAGCCGACTACGCGTGTGCGCGCGTTATTCACGCTTGGTGGAACATTGCGGATGGCCGGCCAATCCTGATTGTGCGAACTGGCGAGGCGAAATCGGCGATTCCGAAACGCTTTCTCGAGCACACCAGCGCTCAGATCTGAAAGACGAGGCTGGGGTGAGCAGCGTCGCCGGCAAGCTCGGGGATACCGTCTTTCGAGAAGTCCCGTGACAGGATCACCATGGGAGAGGTCGTCCGTCACCTCGATCGGATATCTCGCGCCCCTGGCGTGCGTTTCGCCGCGAGCGACTACCGCCGCTGCAGCCAGGAGCCGGTGTGCCGGTTCCGCCGGGTTATGCTCGAGGCTCGCAAACATGGTGGCCCACTTGATGGACAACATCGACTCTGGCCGGATGTGATGCGCGGAAAGCCCGTCAGCAAACGGCGGAGGTCGCTGCCGCAATTCAGGCGTTCACGGGGAGAGGAATCTGACCAGGCTAGGGAATCTCGCCCTCGTGGCCAGAACCGCCACAATAGCCTCGATGAGAGCGCGCCCTTTGTCTCGCGTGGTTCTTGCGGCTGCTTCGAGGTAGCGCGCGCGCGATGACTGTCGTCCGCGTGGGTCTTTTTCCGGAACGTCACGCACGCCCAGGCCCTGGTGGCCAAAAATCTCAGTGCTGGAGGGCAAGGGATGGTTCGAAGAGCGTCTCAGGGCCAGGACACGAAGATCGAATGGTTCGTTTACAATGCGGGGCCGTCCGCAATGGAAGCGATTTTTGCGCGCTCGATTGATTTCACCTACGTCGGCCCGCAGCCCGGCGGTGAACGCCTACGCGCGCGGCAAACGGGCGCGACGTCAGAATTGTCGCGGCGCAATGCGTGGCGGCGAAGCGCTCGTCGTCCGCGGTGAGGCCATCGCCAAGAATGCCGAGGATTTTCGCGGCAAGGCGATCGCCACGCCGCAGCTAGGCAATACGCAAGATGTCGAGTGCCGGGCCTGGTTGATAAACAATGGGATCCGCGTCACCCTGGTCGGAGGCGACGCGCGCGTTGCTGCCCGACCGAGAACCTCGACATGCTGGCGCTCTTCCGAGCAAGGAAAGCTCGACGCCGGCCTGGACCGGTCGAGCCCTGGGTGAGCCGCCTCTGTGTCGAGGCTGAAGGGCCGAATCTTCTTTGAACCTGAAGATTCCGTGACCACGGTGCTCGCCGGCCGTGAAGAGTTTCGAAAACCAATCCCGAGCTTGCACAGGCAAGTTTGCTCGCGGCTCACCGGGAACTCACCCAATGGATTCGAGATCATCCCGAAGGAGGCGCAGCAGCGCGTGCGGTAACGAGCTTTCCGCGCTCACGCGCAAGGAGATTCCACTGGAGTTGATCCAGCGGGCCTGGACGCGACTCCGGTTCGACGATTCGATCTCGAGGAACCGTTTGAAGCCTTTCTCGACCAAGCCCGGCTCGGCTGGCTTCCTGCGCGCCAAAATCGACCTTTCAAATCTTATCTGGAATCCGCGATGAGCCTCGAACAGGAATTGGCCAACGTCGAACCTGACCGCATCGAGGTGATTGACGTGATGCAAGAGCTTTGAAACGAACCGCGGAGGTTGACTGGCGCTCGACCAGTATCAGCCTGAAGTTCTCAGAGGGAGAGTTCGTCTGCCTGGTCGGTCAGAGCGGATGCGGCAAATACCACCCTGCTCAACATCATTGCCGGGCTCGAGAAACCGGATCGCGGCAGAAGTCCTGGCGAGCGGGTCACCGATCGCTCGAGCCGGGCCGGGATCGCATGATGATGTTTCAGGAGCATGCCCTGTTTCCCATGGCTGGACGTCGATGGGCAATGTGCTGTTTGGCCTCAACCTCAAGCCGGGATTGAACGCGAGCGAACGGCTCGAGGTGGCCCGCTACTATCATCAATCTCGTCGGAGCTTGAGCGCTTTCACCCACTCCAATATCCACGAGCTTTCCGGAGGCATGAAACAGCGGGTCGCGCTCGCCCGCGCTTTGGCTCCCAATCCGCGCGTCCTGCTCATGGATGAGCCCTTTGGCGCACCTGGATGCGCTGACTCGCGAGCAACTCTACGGCGACATTCAGCGGATCTGGGAAGCCCGGCGAAAGACCATCATCTTCGTCACCCACAATGTCCGGGAGGCCGCATGCCTCGGCGATCGCAGTCGTGTTGTCTTTCGCCCCACCCCGGACGCATCCGGCAGCGAGTTTCCTCGTCTACTCTCAGTCGACCCAGAGACATCAACAGCGTCGAGCTGGCGCTAATATTCCTCCGAAATCACGGCTGCCCTCAAGGGTTTCAGCCAAGGCGCGGAGGCATCCGAATGAAACGCGCGCCGTCGCTTCCACGGTTTTCTTCGTCGTCCTTGCTTCTTCTCTGGGAGGCACTCGCCCGCACCGGATGGTACTCGCCCGTGCTCATGCCTTCTCCCCTTCAGGTGGGTGAGTATCTCTGGCAGTCCGCAAAAGATGGCACTCTATGGACGCGCAACCTTCGTAACCATGCGCCGGCTTCTGTTCGGGTATACTGATCGGAATCTTGTTCGGCGTTCCGCTTGGATTGCTCACGGCACGCTTTGAAGATCTTCCAGGACACGATCGGATTGCTCGCGCTTGGCATCCAGACACTTCCCAGCGTTTGCTGGATGCCCCTCGGCCTTACTCTGGTTCGGCCAAACTGAATCCGCGATGCTGTTTATCGTCGTGATGGGCACCCTCTGGTCGGTCATCATCGCCAACCGAGAACGGCGTGCGCACCATGCCGCCCATGTATCTGCGCGCCGCTCGGACCATGGGCTCCAAAGGCGGTTCACACCTGGATCAAGGTCATCCTTCCTGCGGCCTCGCTTGCCTTACCTGGTCGGCGGAATGAAGCAGGGATGGGCCTTCGCCTGGCGATCGCTCATGGCCGCGGAGATTTTCGTCACCATCCTCACCGGGCTTCGGCCTCGGGCAGCTCTTGCACTACGGCAGGGAACTCCATGCGATGGATCAGGTCGTCGCCGATCATGCTCGTCATCGTGGTCATCGGCCTCGTGGCGGACCGGATTCTGCTTCTCGCCCTGGGAAAATTTCCTGCGGCAACGCTGGGGCCCGGGACCGTTCAAGCTGAAACTGCCGCTCCCTCATCCTGAGTTGGGCGCATGCCGAGAAGATAGCGTCAACCCTCGAGAAATCCAATCAAATCGCGGTCGTTTTTTGAGTTGACCGCTCTCAAAGACGACTTACTATGGTCGTGTAATGAATCGGGATTGTCTTAGGCGATCTTGCCTCCTTAATCGGATCGGTGGCTGGCCAAGGACGTCACTCTTGCTCAACGTTTCCTACGATCCCACGCGGGAGCTGTATGCGGAGTATAACGAAGCTTTTGCCAAGCATTGGAAGGAGAAGACCGGGGATACAGTGAAGGTGGATCAGTCGCATGGCGGTTCCGGAAAGCAGGCCCGTGCGATCATTGATGGTCTGGAGGCTGATGTGGCGACACTGGCGCTCGCGGGTGATATCGATGCGCTGCAGGAGAAAGGGGCATCTGGTGCCGGAGGACTGGCAGTCCAGGCTTCCGGACAACAGCGCCCCTACACTTCGACGATCGTTTTTCTCGTTCGCAAAGGCAATCCGAAGGGCATCAAAGATTGGGAGGATCTTATAAAACCGGGCGTCGAAGTCATCACGCCCAATCCGAAGACCTCGGGCGGCGCCCGCTGGAACTTTCTGGCCGCGTGGGCATATGCGCTTGAAGACAGCAACAATGGCGACCAGGTGAAGGCGAAGGAGTTCGTAACGGAGCTTTACAAACATGTACCTGTGTTGGACTCCGGCGCTCGCGGATCGACGGTGACCTTCAGCTCAGCGCAAACTGGGAGATGTGTCTGCTTGCGTGGGAAAATGAAGCTTACCTTTGCGCTGAAAGAATCTCCCGGCGAATTTGAAATCGTTATCACCTTCGTTCAGCATCCTGGCCGAGCCTCCTGTGTCAGTTGTGGACAAGGTGGTTGACAAGCGCGGCACCCGCGAAGTGGCGAGCGAGTATTTGAACTATCTCTACAGCGACGAAGGCCAGCAGATCGCCGCGAAAAACTTCTATCGGCCTACGAAATGCGGAAATCGCAAAGAAATACGCGGATAAATTCGCCAACGATCAATTTGGTCACGATCGACACGGCGAATTTGGCGGCTGGAAGAAAGTCGAGCAAGACGTATTTCGATGACGGCGGCATTTTTGACCACGATCTATCAACCCACCGAGGCTCCTCGCTAAGAACCAAGAATTAAAACTCTAGCCATGGCCTACTACGAAAACGTGGTTTCCTCGGTTGGGAGCACTCCGCTGATCAAAGCTCAATCGCGTTACCGCAGGATTGCCGGCGACCATCGCTCTCAAAGGGAGTTTAACAATCCGCTAGGGAGTGTGAAGGATAGGATCGGCGCCGCGATGATTTCCGCAGCGGAGAACGATGGGCGGCTCAGGCCCGAGACGACCATCATCGAACCGACCAGCGGCAACACGGGGATCGCACTGGCCTTCGTTGCCGCCTCGCGCAGCTACAAGCTCATCCTTACGATGCCCGAAAGCATGAGCCTTGAACGCCGGACGCTTCTTGCCTTGCTCGGAGCGCATCTGGTGCTAACGCCCGCTGCGGAGGGCATGAAAGGGGCCATCGCACGGGCTGAGCAGCTGCATCAGGAAGTCAAGGATTCATGGGTCCCGCAGCAATTCGACAATCCGGCCAATCCTGAAGTCCATCGCCGCACTACAGCTGAGGAAATCTGGAAAGATTCCGACGGAAAGGTAGACATCCTTGTGTCCGCCGTGGGCACTGGCGGCACGATCACGGGCGTTTCAGAGGTCATCAAGCTCCGCAGGGGCGCACTTTCGCGCGATTGCCGTCGAGCCAAAAGATTCGCCGGTGATCACGCAGGCGCGCAAAGGCGAGCCCTTGAAACCGGGTCCTCACAAGATTCAGGGACCGGCGCGGGCTTCATCCCCAAAATCTCAATCTGGACGTCGTGGATGATGTCATCACGGTGACCAACGAGGACGCCATCGCCACGGCACGGCAGCTGGCGCTGCAGGAAGGTATTCTCGGGGGCATTTCGACCGGGGCGAACGTCTGGGCGGCGATCCAGGCTGCCAAGCGTCCTGAGAATGCGGGCAAGCTGATCGTGACCGTGGGCTGTAGCACCGGCGAACGATACCTGAGCACCGCGCTGGCTGAGGAGGCCCGCAGGGCGGTGTCGGCCTGATCTTCTGTAGCGGCGCTCTCTGAGCGTCGCAACCAGACCGGCGGCACAGGCCGCCGCGACATCAACAATACCTATGAGCACCTACACAAGTCCCGAAAGCCTCGTCGAAACCTCCTGGCTCGCCGAGCATCTCAACGACCCGAGCATCCGCATCGTCGAAAGCAATGAAGATATTCTTCTTTACGACACCGGCCATATCCCGAATGCCGTTCATATCGATTGGCGCGCGGACCTGAACGATCCCGTGCAGCGGGACTACATCGCTCCCGACGCGTTTGCCAAGCTTGCCGCGAGGAATGGCATTTCGCCCGACACGACGGTCATCTTCTATGGTGACAAGGCGAATTGGTGGGCGGCCTACGCGCTCTGGGTCTTCCGGCTTTTCGGTCACTGACAAAGGTCAAGCTGCTCAACGGCGGGCGTTCCAAATGGGAAGCTGAAAGCCGCGTTTACACCCGCGAAGTCCCAAAATTTCCGGCGGCAAACTATTTGAGTACCGGCCGAGAGGCTGGATGCAAAGATCCGTGCCTTCAAGCGACGAAGCGTTCCGACCAAAGCAATGCGCGCAAACCGCTGATTGATGTCCGCTCGCCGGGCGAATTCAGGGGTGAGATCACGCACATGCCCGAGTACTCCGCTAGTGAGGGCGTGCCCGTGGCGGCCATATTCCAGGAGCGCGCAGCATCCCATGGAAAACCGCGGCGAACGACGACGGCAGCTTTCAAGTCCGCCGAGGACCTTCATAAAATTTACATTGAGAACCTCGGAGTAGACCCCGGGGACGAGACGATTGTCTATTGCCGGATCGGTGAGCGCTCGAGCCACACGTGGTTCGTGCTCACGTATCTTCTCGGATTCCCGGACGTCAAAAACTATGACGGCTCCTGGACGGAGTGGGAAACTCCGTCCGTGTCCCAATTGAGAAAGGCGCATGAAACGCTGGCTTCTTTACCTCCTATCTGCGGGCTCGGCGCTTGCCGCCCCGTCGAATATCCTGAACGTCTCCTATGATGTGACGCGGGAGTTCTACCAGGAGTATAATCTTGCCTTTGCGCTCGCCTACAAGAAGAACGAACGGCTTGGCGCCCACGGTGGATCTTTCGAATGGCGGATCGAGCAAACAAGCTCGCGCCGTAATCGACGGGCTCGAGGCCGACGTCGTGTACCGATGAACCAGGAGACCGACATCGAAGCCATCGCCAAGGCGGGCCTGATAGCCAACAACTGGAGATCCCGCTTGCCGAACAATGCCGCTCCCTACACATCGACCATCGTGTTCCTCGTCCGCAAGGGGAATCCCAAGGGCATCAAGGATTGGGGAGATTTGGTAAGTCCTGGCGTCTCCAGTCATCGTGCCGAATCCCAAGACGTCAGGCAACGGGCGCTACAGTTACCTTGCGGCGTGGGCCTACGCCAAGTCGCGTCCAGGCGGAAGCGATGCGGCCGCGGAGGAATTCGTCAAGGCGCTGTTCAAGAACGTGCCGGTGCTCGAGACAGGGGGCGCGCCGCAACGAACACCTTCGTGCAAAAAGAAATCGGCGACGTGCTGCTCACATTTGAAAGCGAAGTGCTGCAAATTACAAAGGTCTTCAGTCCCGAAAAATTCGACATCGTCTATCCGCCGTTGAGCATTCTCGCCGAGGCCCCGGTTAGCGTGGTGGATAAGGTCGTCGACAGGCGCGGCACGCGCAAGCTTGCCACAGCCTATCTCGAATATCTTTGGTCGGACGATGGCCAAAAAGCTTGCAGTGCAGTCGTATTTCCGCCCTCGTTCGGACAAGTTTCTTGCCGAGAACGCAGCTCTTTTTCCGCGGATCAAGCTCGTGAGCGTGGATGATGTTTTCGGAGGATGGGATGCGGCGCAAAATGTCCATTTTGCGGACGGCGGATACTTCGACCAAATTTATCAGGCGAAATAAAATGCCGATACGCGTGTCCACAGCTCGCCATCGATCCGTAAAAAACTCAGATCGCTTCGGTCGCTCCTGCGTCCGCTCGACGAGTTGGCGCGCGGGTCGGACCATCTCTTCGCGGCGCATTTGGGATACAACGATTCCCTTGGCATTCCTCACGGCCTTCCCAGGTATCTTTTCGCCGGTCCCGGGGAAAAGGGAAGTTACCTCCGTGTCGGTCTGTTTGCCGGCGTTCACGGCGATGAAGAGAGCGGCGTGCTCGCTACGGCCGAATTTCTTGAACGCCTGCATGCCGAGCCGGAGCGCGCCCGGGGTTACGAACTTTTTGTTTATCCGGTGATCAATCCCTGGGGCTATGTGGAAGGCTCTCGTTGGACTCGGAGTGGGCTGGATTTGAATCGCCAGTTTTGGAAAGGCTCCGAAGAGATTGAAGTTCAGCTTTTGGAGCGTCAGCTCCGCAAGCTGAATTTCAATGGCATCATTGCCCTTCACAGCGACGACACAAGCGAGGGCCTGCATGGCTTTGTCAAGGGCCATGAACTCACACGCCACGTTCTGGAGCCGGCGTTGGAGGAGGCCGGGCGCATCCTCCCGCGCAATTTCGACAAGAGCATCGACAATTTCGAGGCGAACAATGGGATCATCGAAAAAGGCTACGACGGCATCCTCACCGCACCGCCCAAACAGAAACCGCGGCCGTTCGAGATTGTTTTTGAAACCCCGCATCATGCGGCGCTCGATAAACAGATTGAAGCCCACATTGTGGCGGTGCAGACGATTCTGGACCGCTTTAAAGTGATGATCTCCGAAGGACAAAATATCTAATGGCAAAGTCCCGTCGAATTCTTCCGGCTTCGGCCTTTCGCTTGGCTACACCGTCGTGTATCTGAGCATTCTGGTGCTGATTCCCTTCAGTGGGCTGCTTCTCAAGACGTTTACCGGCGGCTGGGAACATTTCTTTAAGACGATCACGGAGCCGCGCGTTGTCGCATCGTACTACGTCAGCTTCGGCATTTCGCTCGCTGCCGCGCTTGTCAACGGCGTCTTCGGCGTCGTCGCTGCGTGGGTGCTTGCACGCTACGAGTTTCCTGGACGCAAGATCCTCGATGCCATCGTGGACCTTCCCTTCGCGCTGCCGACGGCGGTGGCAGGCATCGCGTTGACGACGATTTACGCCAGGAATGGCGCAATCGGCTCGCTGCTGGAGCCCTACGGGATCAAGGTCGCACACGCAGCTCGGCATTTTTGTCGCTCTGACTTTCATTGGTCTTCCCTTCGTGGGTACGCACAGTGCAACCGGTAATTCAGGATCTTTCGGCGGACGTGGAGGAGGCTGCTGCGACGCTCGGCGCAAGCCGATGGCAGACCTTCAGGCGGGTGATCTTTCCCGCCCTTCTGCCATCGGTCCTCACCGGCATCACCCTGGCGTACGGGCGCGCCGTGGGCGAATTCGGCTCGGTGGTTTTCATTTCGGGAAATCTTCCTTTCAAGACGGAAATTACACCCCTTCTCATCATCACGAAACTCGAGCAATACGACTACAGCGGCGCCGCGGCTCTCGGATTCGTCATGCTCGTGGCTGCTTTTGTGATCTTGCTGGTGAGCAACGGCCTTCAGGCATGGGACAACAAAAGGAAAGGAGTGGCATAATGGCCGGTGCAGTCAGCACTTTTCCGACGAAAGTCGCCGCGCCTCGGCGTGCGACCGCGGAATCGCCTCTCGTCAAGACCTTCCTCGTGGGCATCCTCATCGTGTTTTTCGGTCTTTTCTCGTGCTCCCCTTGTTCGTGGTCTTTCACGAAGCCTTTTCCAAGGGCGTCGAGGTTTTCCTAAGAACGTTTGAAGACCGGGCGACCGCGCATGCCGTGAAGCTGACTCTCATCACGGCAGGCATCGCCGTTCCATTGAACGCGATATTTGGCTTATTTGCGGCCTGGGCAGTGACACGCTTCAAATTCCGCGGTCGCTCGCTGCTCATTTCGCTCATCGATCTTCCGCTGTGGGTCTCCCCGGTCATCGGCGGTTTGATTTATGTTTTGATCTTTGGGCGGCAGGGCTGGCTAGGCCCACTCTTCTTCCCGAGCCCGGAAATGCTGAACAGCAACTTCATCGCCCGATTCATCTACGAGCATGATATCAAAGTCATTTTTGCCGAACCAGGCATCATCCTCGCGACGATCTTTGTGACGTTTCCCTTTGTCGCCCGCGGCCTGATCCCACTCATGCAGGCGCAGGGCCATAAGGAGGAGGAGGCTGCCATGACCCTCGGCGCCAACGGCTGGCAAATCTTTACGCGTGTCACCGTGCCCAAGATCAAGTGGGGTCTCATTTATGGCTTGATCCTGTGCAACGCGCGAGCCATGGGAGAGTTCGGCGCCGTCTCGGTGGTCTCCGGCCATATTCGCAACAAAACCAATACCATGCCGCTGCATATCGAAATTCTTTACAACGAATACCACTTCGCCGCGGCCTTTGCGGTCGCCTCCGTTCTATCTGTTCTTGCCCTTGTGACCTTAATCATCAAGACCTATGCTGAATGGCAAGCCGAGCGCCAGCTCCGGCCGCTGCCGCAACTGGAGGATAATATGAGCATCCATATCCGGAACATCACAAAGAGCTTCGGCGAATACCCGGCGCTAAACAGCGTTGACTTCACCGTCGAGAGGGGCGAATTGGTGGCCCTGCTCGGCCCCAGCGGATCTGGCAAGACAACTCTCCTGCGTATCATTGCCGGACTCGAATTCGCTGAGGAGGGACAGATCCTCTTCGGCGATAGGGACGTCACGTGGCAGAGCGCATACCAGCGCCGGGCAGGATTTGTCTTCCAGCACTACGCGCTCTTTCAACATCTCAGCGTCTTTGAGAACATCGCCTTCGGCCTGCGCGTGCGAAAGAGAAGCCAGCGACCGCCAGAGCCCCAAATCCGCGCCCGCGTCGAGCAACTCCTTGAGACCATCCAACTCACGGATCTCGCTAGACGCCTTCCCAGCCAACTCTCCGGCGGACAGCGCCAGCGCGTGGCTTTCGCTCGCGCCCTCGCTATCGAGCCCGAAGTCCTCCTCCTCGACGAACCCTTCGGGGCGCTCGATGCCAAGGTGCGCAAAGAATTGCGACACTGGCTGCGCCGCTTTCACGACACCACACATCTGACCAGCCTCTTCGTCACCCATGACCAGGAGGAAGCTTTCGAAGTCGCCGACCGCGTCGTCATCATCGATAATGGGCGCCATCCAGCAAATTGGCACCCCTGACGATGTCCGCGAGTCCCCGGCCAATACATTCGTCGAGGAGTTTCTGGACCTCGACGGCTACCATTCCCGCCTGATCCTCTGGGGCCTTAGGAGAAGCTTTGACGGAACCGCAACCTCGTCACCGAACGGTGCCTTCCGAGCCCAGTGGGCAACAAGGGGCCAAGCATCCCTCCGAGGACAACGATTCGTAATATACGACCTTGACACTCGTTATTGCGGTTATTCAGTTGCCGCAATGGACAAGGCGACGCATCCCTTCGTGTTGGAGTTGCTGGACTCCTACAGAAAGGTGGGCGGCCTTAACAATCAGGACGTGCACAACACGCCATCCAAACGGGCTGTCGGCCAGATTTGCGAAGACTTGCTGCGGTTGTTGTTTCCCGGTTTTCACGATGACGACGCAGTGGAGCATGATTCGCTTCTGGAGATTACCAGCGAGCGGATGGAGGTGGTGGTCTCACGTTTGGAGGATCAGACATCGAAAGAGCGTGCGGATCGGCGATCCGAAGCGGCCCACGGGCCGCACGCCGCCGATCATGAAACAATTTTGCAGGTCCCTTCCCGAGGTGCGCGAGGCGTTGCGGACGGATATTGAGGCGGCTCGATGGGGATCCTGCGGCGCTGGGTCACGAAGAAATTATCCTTTCCTACCCGTTCATCGAAGCGATCGCCATTCAGCGTTTGGCCCACCGTCTCTATCTATCCGGCGCGCCGGTCATTCCGCGCATGATGACCGAGTGGGCGCACGGTCGCACCGGCATTGATATTCATCCCGGCGCCTCGATCGGCAATCATTTCTTCATCGATCATGGCACGGGCGTGGTGGTGGGGAAATCTTGCCGCATCGGCCACCACGTGAAGCTCTATCACGGGGTGACCTTAGGCGCTCGCAGCTTCGTCAAGGATGCAGGAAGGGCACATCATCAAGGGCGGAAAGCGGCATCCTGATGGGAGGACAAGGTAGACCATTTATCCGAACTCGACGATCCTGGGTGGAAAAACGGTCATCGGAAAGAATAGCACGATTGGGGCCAACGTCTTCTCTCATGCGCAGCGTGCCGGCGAACTCCCTGGTAGTTTTATGAGGCGACTCAGCTCACGATTCTCGACAAGAGGGGCAGGAAACAAAGCGCCCGCGCTGGAATGGTCGATTTAGGATTTTCGATGGCTAAGATCCGCGAGAACGATCGCGCCTGGCGTCGCGTGTGATTCGCGCCGGCCCCGGACAAACAATGCGTTTGACACGGACACCGTTTTCCAGATAGTGAACCGCTGGCCTTCACTCCAGGTCGTTCGTGAATGGCCGTGTTTTGACGAATATCGACTCCTGACAAAAATTAAACGAATCTGGCTGACCGGACCACCGGAGGCCTCATGAAGACAACGCTCTATTCATGCCTGCCTCAAACCTGGTTTCCTGCAAAGGTCCGAACTCCTTCTGGCTCCTGATTGCGGCCGCGCGTGTTTCCCTGGCCAGGTGGTTCCTGCCGGACGCCCCGTGGAACTCGTCCGTTAAGAGGCGCGCTGCTGGGCGAGGGTTGCCGTAAAGCGAAAATCTCAAAACTAATGAAATAACTTATGAGCGAATCTCAATCCAAGCCTAAGCGCACCCGCGGCGCGCAATTTAGCTACCGCCACCGTCACGGTCCCACAGTGGGACGAGATCACTCCCCGCTGGCTGCACAAATTGCTTCCCTGGGTGGATGTGGACGGAGGCGTATCGTCGTGAACCGGGTCATCAGGAAGGATCCAACCGTGAGCCTGTTGACGGTTGACGGCGGGGAACCGCCGCTCCGACGACCTTTGTCGACTACGAAGTGAATCCGCGGGAGTATCATCTCCAGCACCATTCAAACTGTGCTCAACACCCATACCCGCGTGACTGACCTTTACAGCAACCGCATTGACCAGCTTCGGGAACAGGTTCGCCTAACGGTTGATGCCGTCAAAGAGCGCGAGGAATGGGAGCTTATTAATCACCCGCAGTTCGGCTTGCTCAACGAAGCTGCCTCTCCGTCAACGTCTCACCACCCGCGAGGGCACGCCGACTCGATGATCTCGATGATCTTCTGGCGCTCGTGTGGAAGAGGCCAGCGTTTTCCCTTGCGCATCCGAAGGCGATCGCCGCCTTCGGACGAGGAGGCGACCTGCCGGGGCGCCGCCGGCGACGATCAGCATGTTCGGCTCCTCGTTCCTCACTTGGCGCGGGATCCCGATGGTTCCGACCGACAAACTGCAGGTCGGTGGAGATGGCCGGACCAGCATGCTGCTTCTGCGCGTGCGAGAGGCGCAACAGGGAGTCGTTGACTTCAAAGATTGGTGTAACCGGCGAGATCGAGCCTGGCCTTTCTGTTCGTTATATGGGGACAAGCGAACACTCGATCGCCTCGCATCTGGTAACGCGTTACTTCTCGGCGGCGATCCTGACCGAAGATGCCATTGCCCGACCGGATAATGTCTCGGTGAACTTCTACCACTCTCTATGTCTATCCCAGTGCCTGAGCGGAACGTTCCGTTCGGACCAGGGCGCCGCTGACGGAGGAGATGCCGCTGAAACGGCCCTGATGGCGCGACTGGCAAAGGAGATCTATTCTGAAGGGCGACCCGACTCGCCGATCTCTGCCGTGGCGTCCGGATCTTCCTGAGGGGCTTGCCGCTAAATCTCTCCCCGCGCCGAGCGTTCCCGGTTCGTGTCGCCGGGCTTCCAAGTGAGGCGATTGGAATTCCCGCGCCGCCGGGGATCTCCGCGAGCTCAACGAGTCTTAACCCATCGGCTTACCATCCGGCCGGTCCGCCGCTGAAACCCGACGCCCCGGAACGGCGCTCGCGGCCAAGAACGCCTCGGTGGGCTCCAGCGAGCGCGGTCTGACAGGCGGTTTTCCATCGATATCGCCGGCGGCACCCGTGCATCCGGTTTTGAATCGGCCACCACGGAGCCTCTCGAACCTGTCGCCGAGCCGGAAATCGGGAGCGCACGATCCTTGTTGCAAGGATTCGTATCCGTTTGAGAACCCCGGTGCAACGGACGCTTCTCCGCGGCTCAACCGGCGATTCGGCCCGGCAGTCCGAAAATCTCTTCGATGCCGGTTTGTGGGTTACGAAGTTGTGTCCGGAGCCGGGCCTTTATTTCTTGGGTCGGCCGGAAAGCGAGATCGGCCGCGCTACCGGCTCTCCGGCATTTTGCGGACTCGACGTGGAAGGAGTGCGGCGATTTTCCCGCGCTCCACCAAAAGTGCACGGTAGACCGCTCATCTGGTTCGACAACGCGGCAACCACGCAAAAGCCCTGGAGCGTCATTGAAGCGACTTCTTCGTTTTACAGCCGCGACTATTCGAACATTCATCGCGCCGCGCATACCCTTGCGGCGCGCTCGACCGAGCTGCTTCGAAGCTGGGCGCGAGAAAGTGCGGCAATTTCTCGGCGCTGCCGACGCGAAGGAGATCGTTTTTCTGCGCGGTACCACCGAGGGCGGTGAATCTCGTCGCCCAAAGCTATGGCCGGAAGAACGTCGGGGCAGGTGACGATTATCCTTACCGAAATGGAGCACCATGCGAATATCGTGCCCTGGCAATTGCTCGCTGAGCAGGCGTGGGCGCGGCGATCCGTGTGGCGCCGATGAACGATCGCGGCGAACTGATGCCGAAAAGTTCGCGGAAATGTTCGGACCTCGCACAAAGTTCGTCGCCTTGGCGCATCTTTCGAATTCGCTTGGGACGATCAACCCGGTTGAGCAGGTTATCGCGCTTGCGCACTCCTGGGGCGTGCCTGTTCTTATCGACGGGGCGCAGTCGATTCCGCACCTTCCGGTCAATGTCACAGCGCTCGACGCCGACTTCTTCGTCTCTCCGGGCACAAGGTTTTTGGTCCTACCGGTATCGGCGCGCTATATGGAAAAGCCCACCTGCTGTACAAATGCCGCCCTGGCAGGGCGGCGGGCACATGATCAAGGATGTTACATTTTCCAAGACGACTTTCAGCATGCGCCGGAAAGAGTTTGAAGCGGGCACGCCGGATATCGCGGGAGTCGTGGGTCTCGCGGCGGCGCTCGACTATGTGACCCGGTAGGCATTCCCTGCGATTGCGGCCTATGAACACGAACTCCTCGAATATGCCACGAGCGCGCCTGAACACTGTTCCCGGCTTGCGTCCGATCGGCACGGCTCTGACAAGGCAGCGTGCTCGTTTGTGGTGCCCGGCAGCCTCGATCGAGAGCATCGCCAGATACCTTTGACAAACAGGGCATCGCCGTTCGAGCGGGCCATCATTGCGCGATGCCCGCGCAACGCCATTTTGGTCTCGAAGGGACGGTGCATGCGCCTTCCCTGGCTTTCTACAATACCCGTGCAGAGGTGGACGCCATGGTGGATGCTCTGCACCGGCTCCCTAAAAAATGATTTCCTGGAGATAGCGCCGTGAAAACGATCGAACCCGCTGAACTTCATCAACTCCTTGCCCAGCGCCCCGACTTGGCGTTGCTGGATGTGCGCACTCTCGTTGAATTCGCCGAAGCCCACGTTCCCCAGGCCAGCAATATTCCTCTCAACAGGTCTGGTGCCGCAGAGACTGGTCGAATCCGGCCGTCTTTCGAAGAATCAACCGGTTTTTGTGCTCTTGCCGCACCGGGGTGCGTGCCAAAAGGCGGCGGAGATACTCACAAGGGAAGGTTTCTCCGAGGCGACCGTCGTGGAAGGCGGCACACTGGCCTGGGGCGATGCCGGCTTGCCCCTTGAACGGGGCAGGATCTCACTGATCAGTTTGGAGCGGCAGGTGCGAATTGCGGCCGGTTCGCTTGTTTTGATCGGCCTGATACTGGGATATTTCGTCACTCCCTGGTTCATTGCTCTTTCTGCCTTTGTGGGCGCCGGGCTTGTCTTTGCCGGGATCACCGATTACTGCGGCATGGGCCTGCTTCTCGCGAAGCTGCCTATCGGAACACACGCCAATCTGCAGTAGCCTACCGACTGTTAACTTCCTGGCGCCTGCATGATCGGCCAACCTAGAGTCCAGCGCTATCAGGGAGTTGAGGGTCATGTCGGCAGAACTCCTCTGATCCGAATCCAGGAAGATTTCCGAACTCGACCGGCTGCGAAATTCTCGGCAAAGCGCGAGTTCATGAATCCGGGAGGCTCTGTGGAAGGAACCGCGCCGCGCTCGGCATCATCACTCGATGCCGAGGAGAGCAGGACGAGCTTCGACCTGGGGAGACCATCGTCGAAGGAACGGCGGGTAACACGGGAATTGGCCTCACCGTGATTGGCACATGCCAAGGGATATCGCACGGTCATCGTAATCCCGGAAACGCAATCCCAGGAAAAGATTGCGCTGCTTCGCGCGCTCGGAGCCGAAGTGATGACGGTGCCGGAGAAGCCCTACACGACGACCCGGGCAACTACAATCGTGTCGCTCAGCGTCTCTGCCGAGGAAAGAGGCTGGTTTTGGGCGAACCAGTTCGACAACACCGCCAAATCGCCTCGCGCACTACCGGACCACTGGTCCGGAAATCTGGGAACAGACTGAGGGCGAGGTGACGGCGTTCGTTTCCTCAGTCGGTACTGGGAGGAACCCTGGCGGGCAGCGGCGCTCGTATCTGGAAGGAACGGCGACAGAGCGTGGCTGTGGTTTGCGCCGACCCGCTATGGCGCGGCAATGTGGTCCTGGTTTCGCCAGCGGGAATACCGATAACGAAGGAGGGCGGAGTCTCTTGCGGAAGGCATCGGGCAGACGAGAGTCACCAAAAACCTCGGAAGACATCGTCCGTGGATCAGGCTTATCGCATTTCCGGACCAGGCCGCCTTAACCATCGTCTACCAGCTTCTCAGGGAAGAAGGCTTGTTTCTCAGGCCTTTCCTCGGGCATCAATCTCGCCGGCGCCGCACAAATTCGCCCAGGAACGCGTGGCCACGGGTCGTAACGATCGTCACCATTCTCTGCGACTCAGGCCACAAGTACCAGTCCGAAGCTCTACAATCGCCAGTGGCTGGCGGCGCACGGCCTGGAGCCGAACCAGAAGCTCGCCTCGATTTTGACCTAAGGCAACGGACAGCGCTCTTATCAAAGCCGATGCCTGCTTCGCTTCGCGGGAACGCCGCGCTGCGTCGGCAAGAAGGGTTCCCGACCGTTTGCAGAAGCGAAAAGCTCGCCGCTGAGGATTCTTTCTTTTTCGGTTTTTTTCACTGCATTGGCCAAAAACTTTCCTTTTGAAAACTCAAACGACGACTCCATGCGTATCGTATATGGTTGGGGGTTCACTTTTTGGGGCGACGAATGGCTTTTTGCCGCGGGAGTGGTGGCTGCCGTCCGTTTTCGGACACCAATCATCAACGTGGCTCTGACGCGGGTGGCTTCTCAAGGCCTGGCGGGAAATGGCAGACGGGCGACCCAACGGGAGACCGGTGACGGAGCCGAATGGCGGTCAGGATGGTCGAGTGCCGTGGGTGAGAATCGTTGAGGGGACAGGTTCGCGCCCCTGAAATTTGGTTCGGTTCAGATTACGGTGCATGAGGGGGCGTGTGGTGCAGGCGGTCGAAACGAATTCGAAAATCCGGATCGACGGGCCATGAGCCTCTTCCTCTGGATTTGCCTCTGGCGGCGCAGCTCTTTGGTTGAGCCGCGAATATTAAGTCAAACTTCTCGAGGGCTGCGGTTCGGGCGAAGCCGCCTCCAGATTACTGGCCCGGATCGATCCTCGAACGTTGCGGACAAAAATCCCAGGACGCATCTCTCCTGCGTGTTCCAGGCGTGCTGGCCCCTCGTGTTGCCGCCGAGTAACGGCGGCCGATGGCGATAGTCTTGCGCGACTTTCTGAGAGGGCCCGGACGTCACGCTTAATCGATCTGCTTTCCGAGAGCCAACGGGTGTCCGCTCTTTGTCATGGCCCCAGGTCGATCCGGGTTTTCGGCAGTGTTCGGCCTCCGGGCGATCGAGGGATGCGGCCGAGCTGATCCTGATCTCGAAGCCGGACGGCGCGCGGAGCCTGGGGAAACCAATCTCAGGCTTGCGATGGAGACGCCGTGACGGCCTTCGAACAATCGAGGAAGGCGCTTCGCGGGCCTGGCCGAGGTGCCGAGCTTTCCGCCACGGGCGGATTGCCCGTCTCTGCCCCGTGCTGGGTTCCGCGCAGCCCGCCCGGCCGGGCGGGCGTCTCAAACTTCATCCCGATGACCTCTTATGCCTCAGCGGGCTTGGATCGCGGCGGCATCGACGAGCGCTGGTTTGCCTCCACGACCTGACCGCCAGCGCCAGTCGAACTCCCGATGAGGGACTCAGCTACGTTGTTGTGGGCATGAACCGCTTCACGCCGGCGGGCGGTAGAGGAGCGCGGAAGCCTCCTCGTCGGCGAGTCCATCTGGTCGAAATACAAGAAATGGCCGGTTTACGCGAAGTTCTTCGACAACGCGGGGCCGATCCCGCACCACATGCATCAGAGCTACCGCACAGGCGGCGCTGGTCGGCGAGGAGGGAAAGCCGGAGGCCTATTACTTCCCGGCGCAGCTGAACCGGGTCAAAATGCCTTTCCGTATACCTTCATGGGCCTCGAGCCGGGCACGTCAAAGCGGCAGGTTCGCAAATGCCTCGAGGATTGGAACAAGGGAGACAACCCGCATTCTGGAGCTCTCGCGTGCCTATCGTCTCAAGATCGGTTCGGGCTGGCTCATTGACCCGTGTATTCTTCACGCCCCCGGTTCGCTGTGCGCCACCTACGAGCCACAATGGGGTTCGACGTGTTCGCGATGTATCAGAACCTGGTGGAAGGACGGCAATATCCCTGAGCTTCCTCGTGCATGACTATGCCAAGGGAGCACCATCAGGACCTTGATTTTATCGCTGACCAGCTCAATTGGGAGAAAACGTGGATCCTAATTTCATGGATAATCACTACCTTGAGCCGGTGCTGGTCGCTGATACCCAGGCCGAGGGCTACGACGACCGTTGGATCACCTATGGCCAGGTGAGGAGAACAGCTGTTCACCGCCAGGAACTCACGATTGACCCAGGCGTAAAAGCAACCATCAGGGACGCGGGCGCTTACGCCCTCGTGTGCATTCAAGGCCTCGGCAAGATCAACCGCATGGCGCTGAACAGTCCGACAATGATCCGTTTCGATCAGCTCACCGAAGACGAATACTTCGTTTGCGAAGAGGGCGCGAAGGCGGGAATCGTTTATGAGAATTGCAGCGAAAACGAACCACCTCGTTATTTTGCGCTACTTCGGTCCCGGAAGCGAATCCCGACGCTCCCTCAATAGGCGCCCACAAGGCGGTCGTGAAGGGCCCGAGCGATCTGATCGGCATGCACCGCTTCAGGGAGTGGCTGACAGAAGATACACGACCTTGACTATCGTAATTGATCGCCCGATAGTCTTCCCTCTTTCGATGGACAACAATTTCGGACTCACTAGAAGACCGAGATCGCGTGTATCTCGAGCAGCAGGAGCGTGTTCTTGCCGATTCGCGAATTCGGCGGGGCATTCTTTCAACGAACATGTGCGGCTGGTGCCGCTTTCCGCTTGATTGACCTATGAGTTCCGATCTTTCTTCCGCCAAGCCACCCAGCGCCAACGAGGGGATCAAAAGGCGCCTCGAATTTTTACGGGGGACAATCGCTCAGGATGTTGCTGACGAGTCAACCGGGGCGATCTCCGAGAAGAATAGCCAACTGACAAAGTTTCATGGACTCTATTTGCAGGATGATCGGGATCGGCGTGCAGCGCTGAAGAAGGAGGGGAAAGAAAAGGCCTTCGGTTTCATGCTCCGCGTTCGCCTGCCCGGCGGCAGAGCGACGCCGGAGCAGTGGCTCACCCTGACCGGCTCTCCGGAGGAACTCGCTTCGCCGTCCCTTCGCTTGACGACGCGGCAGACATTTCAATTTCATGGGAGTTCTGAAGGGGAACGTGAAGCCGCTGATCCAGGGAATGCACAAAAGTCCTTGCTGGATTCCATTGCAGCCTGCGGCGACGTGAATCGTAACGCGATGGCTCCGCCGAATCCGGAGCGCAACCCGATATTCCGGCGGGTGTATGAGGACGCAAAGGCGTGGAGTGAATTCGCGCTGCCGAAGACGCGCGCCTACCATGAGATCTGGCTCGACGAAGAACTTGTCGCCGGCGGTGAACCCGAGTCTCGAGCCAATGTATGGACCCACCTATTTGCCCCGGCAAATTCAAGATTCGGCCTCTCGCGATTCCTCCCTCGAATGACGTCGATATCTTTTCCCAGGATCTGGGGTTCATAGCCATCGTCGAGACCGGCCAGGTGGTTGGCTACAACGTCACCGCCGGCGGGGTCTCGGCATGAATCACGGGAACACGGATACGTTTCCCGGCTCGCGGACATGCTCGGTTACGTCGCAGCGGACAAGGTCAATCTGGTGGGAAGGGCCGTTTTGACGACGCAGCGAGACCATGGAGACCGCACGAATCGCCGACACGCCCGGCTGAAATATACCATCGCGGACCGGGGACTACCCTGGTTCAGGTCCGAAGTCGAAAAAGGTGTCCGGTGTCAGTTTCGAACCCGCGCACCCGTATCAGTTTTCCACGATTTCCGACCCGCTTGGCTGGCACGGAATGCGCCGACGGCACCTGGTTTTACGGATTGCATATTCTCAGCGGACGAATCAAGGATCTTCCGGGCTGGCCGATGAAGACCGCCCTGCGTGAAATTGCCACCGCATATCGGGAGATTTTCGCCTCACCCCCTCTCGCAGAACTTGAGCATCTCCGGCGTAACGGACGATCGTAAGATTCTAATCGATAGCGTCTTCGCCAGACACAATCTAAGCGGTGAAAACAACCGTTCGGGAATGCGGCTCCATGCGCTTTCCCGGTGTGGCGTTGCCGACCTGCGGTTTCGGCTCTGGCGGAAAGCGAACGCGCCTTGCCGCAGATTCTCAGCAAATTCGAAACCGTTCTCGAGGAGGCCGGATTGAGAGAAGACGCGATCAGTATCCGCATCACCGGCTGCCCCAACGCCTGTGCGCGGCCGTTTTTGGGAGGATCGGCTTGGTCTGGCCGGGCTCCGAACAAATATGCCCTTTACCTTGGCGCAAGCCACAATGGGACGCGTCTAAACCGGCTCGTTTCGCCAAGCATTTCCATCGATGACGCCCTGAAACTTCTGGCGCCGGTTGTCAGCGCTATGCCGCGGAACGGGCCGACGGAGAAAGCTTCGGCGACTTTGGCAACCGCGCGGTCCTCGCCGTGCCGATGCCACGATACATGGTGTCGGCACGCCCGCAGACACCCGCGAATTGGTTCCGCCTGAGATGGCTTCGAGCAAGTCGCAAAATGGAACGCCGAGCTGCGGCACGCCTCGCCGCTCGACATTACGCGCTGGGCGATTTCGCAGGCCGACTGGCGGGCCATAGTCTCCACAAATTTTCGACCATACGAGTAGTGATCCTGCACCTGGCGGTGCAGGTGCAACCGCGAATTCGGTTCTTTGTGGATCACGGCTACGCAATCGCCCGGCGACCTACGGGCACGCCGTGGAAGAACCTGGCAGCTTCTGACTCGACATTCGCAGTTATCTGCCGCGAATGAGTGCCGCGCACCGGACGCGATTTACGGGCCGATTCCTCGGATCGGAAGACGAAGAGGGACTCAAAAGATTTAGCGCCCTGATGAAGCTTGAACCTTCCAGCGAGGCATGAGGGGAACTGGCGCCAAAGGTTTGATTACCGCCCTGCGCAAGGTCCAGAATCCAAGTCGCGCCGAACTCGATATCGTCTCGACGACCCGAACTTCGGGACCCTTAAGGTGAGTCCGCCTTTTATCTGAGCGATGCGGAACTTGAAAGTACCTGGCGGAAAATGATCTTCCGAATGGAATGGGACTACTTTGATCCGCCAAGGCCGACGAAAAGCGTGAATGCGGGTTGCATGCAACCTGGGGCGGAGAGGCGCTGAAAAGTTGAGCTTTCTCTCTTGCCCCGGTAAAGGGGGAGGTTGAGGATCCTCGGCTCTTTCGATGAGCAGCTACTATCTTGACCACCTCCAGTATCTTCGAGACGGAGGCAAATTCACGTCATGCGCGAGGTGGTCGGCGGAATTTGAGCGGCCTCGTTCTGCTTCTTTTCCGGCGGGAAGGACTCGATCTGCCTCCTTGCGCCTCGCCGAAAAGGCTTTCGCCCGTCCGAGCTTCCATTCCCGCTCTCAACATCGATACCGGGCATCATTTCCCCGAATTGAATGAATTTCGCGACCGGCGGCCGGCTGGATCTCGGCGCGAGGCTCATCGTGCGGACGGTGGACGAAGCGACGCCAAGGGAATCGCGGTTCTCGCGCCTGGATCAGATCAGCCGAAACCATCTGCAAATCCCCGCGCTCCTCGCGGCCATCGAGGAATTCCGCTTCGACTGCTGCATCGGCGGAGCGCGCCGGACGAAGAAAAGGCCCGCGCTGAAAGAGCGCTTTTTCAGCTTTCGAGATTCTTTGGTCAATGGGATCCAAAGAATCAGCGACCCGAGATTTGGAACCTCTACAATGCCAGACTTTAATCCCGGCGAAAACATGAGGATATTTCCTCCTCAGCAACTGGACGGAAAATGGATGTTTGGGAATACGTCCGCAGGGAGATGGCTCGAAGTTCCAAGGATTTATTTCAGTCACCAGCGCCGTTGCGTGCGCCGTCACGGCTACAATGGTTGCCCGTCAACGACCCTCGTCCCTCCCAAACCCGGCGAGGAGGTCCAGGATCTGGTCGTTAGGGTGCGCGACACGATCGGCGATATCATCAGCACGGGCTGCGTGTGTCTCCGGCCGACAATGTGGATGACATTATCGCCGAGATCGCTGTCGCCCGCGTTACCGAGCGCGGTTCCGCGCGGGACGACATCGCCTCCGAGGCGGCAATGGAAGACCGGAAAAAGGCCGGCTATTTCTAGACCGGATTGGCATGACCGTCCCGCTACACCACCACCGTCGATCTCCTCCGCTTTAACACCTGCGGTTCTGTGGACGATGGAAAGTCCACCCTGATTGGCAGGCTGCTCTATGATTCCAAGTCGGTGATGGAGGATCAGCTCGCAGCCCTGGAACGTTCCGCGGACATTACCGGCGGCGGCCAGATCCAATCTGGCAAACCTGACCGATGGCCTAAGAGCCGAACGGGAGCAGGGCATCACCATAGACGTGGCCTATCGATATTTCGCCACGCCGCATCGCAAGTTCATTATCGCGGACACTCCTGGTCACGTTCAGCACATCCCGCAACATGGTGACGGGCGCCTCTTCGGCGAACCTCCTCGGTTATTCTCGTCGACGCCCGCCTTGGGGTCATCGAGCAAAGCCGCCGTCACGCGTGCATTGCCTCGCTGCTGCGAATCCCGCATCTCGTGGTAGTCGTAAACAAAATGGACCTTGCGGGCTGGAGCGAGGAGCGGTTTGTCGAAATTCGCGGTCAGTTTGAGGAATTTCTGCCGCGCCTCGACATGAAGGACGTCAAATTCATTCCTGCGAGCGCGCTGCACGGTGACAACGTTGTCAACTCGTCCAGGAACACGCCGTGGTATCCGGGTCCCACTCTTCTGGGACATCTCGAAGGCGTGCATATCGGCAGCGATTGGAATCTGAGCGAGTTCCGACTGCCGGTGCAGTGGGTAAATCGCCCCCGGAACCCCAAAGATGGCGCTTTGCACGATTTTCGCGGATTCAGCGGACAGATCGCCGGGGAATCGTTCGCCTGGGCCAACCCGTGATGGTGTTGCCCAGCGGGCTGACCAGCAGCGTCAAAGAAATCTGACCCTCGATGGTCCGTTGCACGGAAGCTTTAGCCCCAATCGGTGACCCTGGTGCTCGAGCACGATATCGATGTTAGCCGGGAGACCTTCGTGGACCCGCAGCGCCTGCCGGGCGCAAGTTCCGATCTGCACGCGAAGATCTGCTGGATGCATCCTCGCCCGCTTCAGCGCAGGCAAAAGTATTTTCTCAAGCACAACGACGCAGACGGTACAGGCGGTGGTCACCACACCATTGAGCATCGTATCAACGTGTCCACCTCGAACCGGAGCCCGAGACGCCGGAGCTGGCGATGAACGACATCGGGGAAATCCGGCTAAGAACCTCCAAGCCGTTGGTGTTCGATGCCTACGCGACCAATCGGCTCACCGGCTCTTTATTCTCATCGAGCAGGGCACGAATGCGACAGTCGGCGCCGGCATGCTTTTTTCTCCCACCGAGGTGGCGAGGCCGGAATACAAGGATTTCGCGATCTAGGTTGCTTTCCATCAGCGGCCCGATGCTTGCCAATCTTCCGGGCTCTCGAACAGTGTCCGCAATGAGCTTTGATCCCAAGCAACCATACAACGAGCTGCCGTTGCTTCCTCGGGTGCGAACTGGAGACCAAGCGAGTCTTGAAGCAGTGTCTCGGCCAATAGAGCCCTGGCTGAGCTCAAAGGCGCCGGCGACCTGATTCCCAACCAGGCCATCTTGATCAATGCAATTCCCCTTCAGGAGGCCAAACTAAGCTCCGAGATCGAAAACATTGTCACGACGCAAGACGCGCTTTTTCAGGCGGCTCTCGACGAAAACCGGAATGCCGACTTTGCGACCAAGGAAGTCTTGCGCTATCGGACCGCCCTGCGCCGGGGAAGCGAAGCGCTGCAAACCGCGCCGATCCGGCTCGACTGCTCGAAGATCTTTGCGGCATCCTGCGCGATGAAAAGGTAAGCTTTCGCTCCGAGGAAAGCGTTTACATAGGGAACCTCTCGCAACGCAGCGTGACCTACGCTCCGCCGACCGGAGGAGCGGTCATGCGAGAAAAACTTTGCAACCTCGAGGAATATCTGACTGGCCGACGATGAACTGGATCCCTTAGTGCGAATGGCGGTAGTCCATTATCAGTTCGAGCGATTCACCCCTTTACCGATGGCAACGGCCGCACCGGCCGCATCCTCAATATTCTGTTCCTCCTGCACGCCGGGCTCCTTCGAATTCCCGGTGCTCTACCTGAGCCGGCACCTCATCCAGCATAAAGTGGGAGTACTACCGTCTGCTTCGAGCTGTTACCGAGAGCGCGCAGTGGGAGGAATGGCTGAACTTCTTGCTGACCGGCGTTGAGGAGACTGCCGCCTGGACAACGGGCCGTATTGTCGCCATCCGCGATCTTTTTGACGCGACGCTGGCGCGCTGTCGAGCCAGGCTGCCCAGCAAGGTCTATTCCAAGGAGCTCATCGAGCTCATCTTTATGCAGCCCTATTGCAAGATCCAATTTCTGGTGGACTTTGGAATCGCGAAGCGGCAGACGGCTTCCGAGTATCTCCAGGAACTGGAAAAATCGGCGTCCTTGTCGCCGAGAGGCAGGGAGGCGGGAGATGCTCTACAAGCATCCGGCGCTACTAGAGGTGTTGGCCGCCTGAAGAAGTTAAGGTCTCTCTAAAGGTCGAGATATTGCAAATATTTTCGACATGTTCTGCAAACATGTCGATATTTTCGACGATTGGCGACGAGGCCGAACCGCGCTTGGGCTACATCACGCCCCTCGGCGTGAGCCTGGCGCATCGCGTGCGATAGACTCAGAATCAATGCCATGCTTTCCTGAGCCTGCTGTTCCGGTGTTAGCGCCGCCGGAAGGCCGATAATGATCTCGGCGGGCTGGCGCTCCCAATTGGGGATCGGGGTGAAAGTGCGGCTGTAGGTCGGACGGACCGGGTTCGCCCTCCATCGGAAGAGAGGGCTCGCGGAAGCATAGCGCTTTCAGCGCATCGGAGAGAACAATCTTTTGAGCTTCTTCGGCAAGCCAGGCTTCAACGTCCGCGTCCAAAGCCCGCGGGTTTTGCCGCAAAGAGGAAAATTGCGTCGTAAGCGTAGCGCTCGAGTTCCCGCTCAAGCACCCGAACGTGGCTGCATTGTGAATTTTCCCAGCAGCGCATGCCATCGATTTGCTGCGTCTGGGTAGAAACACAGTTTCGCGATGCGCCTCCAGGTTGGCCACCGGATAGGCGGTGATTTCTATGCCTGCGGCGAGGCGTAACCGGGACTCCAGAGCGACCAGCAAGCAGGCGATCGCATAGGGCGTGACGATTTCAGTGCCCACCCATCCTCCTATCACCAGCACACCGGAGCGGCTCATTTTCGGTCGGGGTGCCGCAGACATGAAAATAGGGGATCATCTCGCTCCGCACTCCAGCCTGGGGCGCTCCATATCCCACCACCAGCGACGAGGATTTCTGCGTAAGCTCGATCAATGGGGCGATCAGATCGTGGACATCCTGTCGTCCGGATTTGAAACGATCGGTGATTTCGCGCTCTACAAAATTGTCCATCACGAACCTCCAGTTGAAGTGTCCGGCACAACAAACATTGGATGGCAGGCAAGTTGCAATCGCGAATGAGAAAAATGATGCGAAAATTTTCCTCCCGCGAATCCGGCCGGACGCCCGTTGCTGCCACTCGTCATGCGTCGCTTTCTGCCGCAAACCTAACGGCCTTCGCGCGCTGCGGTTCCTTCCTATGCGGCGGATTTCCGAGCTTTAGAAAATTACGCCGAGTTGGAACCCGATCACCGTCGCATTGCCGACCAACCCGGTTCCATTGGGGCGAAAGATATACTGGACGACGGGCTGGGCGTAGGACCAGTTGTTGACCTGGATCCGGTAGTCCCATTCAAGGACCCCTTCGTAGGTTTGATGAACGCCGAGGCCGCGCGAGTCGTCGGCTTGAATCTTGTCGAAGCTGTAGTTGCCGTAAGCGATCGCGAACCCAAGTTGGTCCTTGTCGCGCGTTGGAATCAGACCCTTATAAATCAAGCCGGAATGAAAGTAGAAGGGCAGCGGGATTGTTGAACTCCGGAGCATACTCAAACAGGCTGAAGAAATACAGACCTTTGTCACTCAGCTTTGGTTTCAACTTGAGGACCGGAGCCCTCTTTTCCGTCGGAGATGATTTCCCGTCGCCAGGAACTGGGTCCAGAGACGTTTGCTGCTCCCGAGAAGGCGCGCGATAAAGCATTTGGTCAGCCTGCCAATAGAACGCCCATCTGCCGTCGTTGGTGTCTCCATTGAAGGATTTGTTCTCTACACCAAAGTAGATGGCGCCCGCTGCGTAGCGCCCAGGCAGCTTCGACGCCCCGATTTTCGGAGTAAAGCCGGTTTCTGCGAGGAAATACACCCCGTTTAAGCTGGGATCCGGATGGAACCCCTGGAAGTCAAGACCATGGTTCGCCGAGACGTTTCCCTGCGGGATTGCCATATACAAGCCAGCTTGGGCGTAATACCAATCAATGGGCTTGACCTTGATGTAGCCGCCCCATGCAGAATAACTGCCGCCCCATTGAAATCCGTTGGCAGAGAGTCCGCGGCCGGAATTGAAGGTGTTGTTGATAAAGAACTTGTTCTCTGGCTGGTAGATGAAGAAATCGGCGGGATTTTGCCAGCCGCCTGATAGAGTCAGGAACTCCTTGACGCCAAAGAGCTCGGGAGTCGTGTAGGTGAAGATAGACCCACTGGAATCGCCAGAGGCGGCCGCCTTGAAAGGTGCTCGGCGCGAAGTTGCTGCTTGTTCCAACCCACTTGTTGACTCCAGCGCCGCCGCGATAGCGAACCCCCGCAGTCGCAGTGAGTCCCTGAAGCGGATCCCATCCCGTGAGCTTGGCGAAATCCAGGTTGCCCGAGAATTTCCACTCGTCGTCATAGCCAAAGCGTTGTTGGAGACCACCATCAACGTTCCAAAGGACATTGGCCTTCCATTCGATCTTTAAATTCAACCCGTGGTCCTCAAGGGTGTCGCGAAGACCCAACCAATTGCCCGACGCATATTTGCCATTCCACCAGTCCACGAAGGGAGAGGAGGTGGGCTCGCGCGCCGGTTCCGTTGATTGCGATTGTCCCGCCCCGAACTCCCTGCGGAACACTCCCAGCCACCCCAAAAGCGGCGAGGATCGAGATAATTTTCCTTGTTTGCATGTTCTTGGTAGGGCGGCACCAGGACGATGTCTCCCAATATGTTTGAATTCCCTATAATAGTAATAACGACTATTACCGTCGTATTTAATGGCGCGTTTGTAATTCCTCTGATCTGGGTGTCAACGGAAATTTTGCTCTCCCGCCCGATATTTATTCGGGCATATACAGGATGCGGCCGCACTGCGGACAGTGGATGATTTGTCTTGCCGCGCGGACTTGGACGATCGTTTGGGCCGTGACTTTCATATGGCAACCCATGCAGACCTCGTGTTCGAGGGTGGCAAGGGCGGTGCCGTGCTTGGTCTTGAAGAGATGCTCGTAGAGGAGAGAACTTCATCGTCGATCCCTTCCGCGTGTCGCTGGCGATCGCTTTTGAGTTCGCTGATGCGCGCTTCCAGGTTGGTTTTTTGCTTTCGAGTGAGTCGAGGATGTTTTGCAGTTTGCTTCGCTCGTCGGCATGAAGCTTTTCTGCTGTGGCCAGCTGGGGAGTAAGTTTCTCGAGTTCCTCCATCAGGTCGAGCTCGCGATCTTCGACGCTGGCGATTATTTTTTCGGCCGCTTCGATTTCGTGGGCGAGGGCCGCATATTCTTCATTCTTGCGGGTTTGGAGCTGCTGCTGGCGGTAGCGGGCGATGAGATCCCGCTTGGCCTGAGCTTCCACTTCGAGGTTTCTCTTCTCGACCTCGATTCCTTTCGCGCGAAGCCTTGCCCTGATCGAGCCGGGCAGCCGAGTCGGCGATCTGTTTTTCTCGCGCTTTGCGCTCTTCGGGAAAGGTGGTTGAGCTCCGATTGAAAGCTCCTGAGGCGTTGGTCGCGGTCCTGCAGTGTAAGCAGCTTTTCGATCACGTCGAGCATCGCCCAATGATGATCGGAGGGCGCGAAATAATCCAGCGAGCAGTTTTGCCTCGATGGCTTTAGGAAAATTCCTTCCAGAACATCACGAGCGAAATTCCCAGGCCGATGGCGGTCACCAACTGGCGCACGCGCTCGCGGGAAATTCGCTGGGTCAAGCGGGCGCCGGCAAAATAGCCGAGGACGGATGCCGCGATCATCACGGCAAGCCCGGGGCCAGTCGACCAGGCCGGAGAATGCAGAAGTAAATGCTGGCCACCAGATTGATCAGCGCAGACAGGACGGTTTTGAGGGTGTTCATCTCGTGGATATCCTGCAGGCCCATCAACCCAAAGACGGCAAGCATCAGGATCCCGATGCCCGCTCCGAAGTAGCCGCCGTAGAGCGCGACAAGGAACTGAAGCGTTATGGAAGTCAGGCGGTGACGGGAGTGAGCGGCGGCTTCGACCTGGGCAAACCTGCTCGAAGACGCTCTGCGTCATGAAGAGCGCCGTGGCAAACAAGAGAAGAAAGTGGAACGAGCCTCTCGAAGGTATCCGCCGGAGTCCTCGTGAGAAGCAGCGCACCGGAGAAAGCCGCCGGCTATGCTGACCAGCCCGAATCGCCGGATCCAAAGACTCGCGGCGGGAAGGTGTTCCCGATAGCCATACGCGCTTCCGATCGCGCCGACCAGGAGCGCGACAGTGCTTGTCGCATTGGCCTGGACCGCCGGCATGCCAAAGGCGAGAAGGGCCGGAAACGTCAGGATCGTGCCGCCTCCCGCGATGGCGTTCATCGCGCCGGCGAGAACGGCCGCAGCGGAGAGAAGGAGGACCTCGGCTGGGGATGCCATGGTGACTGTCAGCGCGAATTGCCGGATGCCCTCCGGACTTCCGCGCGTTTCGGCCGGCAGATTCCTACTCCCGCCATCGGCAAGCGTTGGGAGCATCCAGGCCCAGCTGGTCGAGAATTCGCCAGACCACGGTATCCGCCAGTTCGGCCAGCGTGGCGGGACGGCTGTAGAACGATGGGGAAGCTGGCAAGAGGATGGCGCCGGCTTCGATCGCGGCGACGGCATTTCGGGCATGAATCGAGGCTCCAGGGCGTCTCGCGCGGCACCAGGATCAGCTTGCGCCGTCTCTTCCAGGAAAACATCCGCCGCCCGAAGGATCAGGCTTTCGCTCGCCGCCGTGGGCGATGCGGCTCAGTGTGCCCATGGAGCACGGAACGACGATCATTCCGTCGAACTTTGCGCTGCCGCTGGCGAAAGGCGCGTTCATGCTCTTGTCCGGAATGTTCTGCGGCCTGAGCGGGGATCTGCAGTTCGCCGAGTTCCTCGTGGATAACCTGCTTGGCGTAGGCGCTGAAGACCAGGTGCAATTCGTGGCTCGGTCCCGTCGAGATAGTGCAGGAGGCGTTGAAGATAAATGAGCACCGCTGGCCTCCGGTCGACGGCAAGGACAAGGCGCATTTTCAAGGAGTCTCTCCGAATCTTCCTGGCCAATCTCTGGCCGCAGGCCTTCGACAATCTCAAATCAGCTTGGACGCCTCTGAAGGGCCTTGCGAATCTCGGACGGTTCTGCTGCAGGGCGTCGGATAGACTTTGTTGGCCTTGGCCTCAGGCTCGTTGCGCGAGGTTTCATCCACCTGCACGAGCCGGTCGCGAGATTTCCGCGCCAGACGCGGCATCCGATGCATGTCTCCTTGTTCCAAACCCATCCTGCCTGAATGGCTCCGCCGAGGTCCGGCTCCTTCTCCGCTTTGCAGGCACACTGTCGGCACGCCGAAGACGTCCGCGCACATTTGACGCCATATGCGGCTGTTGCTGCCGCCGCCGGTAAGGCGGATCTCGGCGGGATGCATGCCCAGCTCGCGAAAGCGCGCGAGTCCATAGCCGAGGCCGAGCGTTACGCCTCGAACGCTGCGCGCGGCCATATGCGGAGCGGTGAAATTCGCGAGGCGTAAGTCCATGAAAAACGCCCGTGCCGTTGGGCAGGTCCGGTGTGCGTTCTCCCGTCAGGTAGGGGAGCAGCAGCGAGACCGTCGCAACCGGATGGGACAGCTGCGGACCTGTTCTTCAAGCTTGCGCGTAGTCCCAGCCGAAAAGACTTGCGGATGTGCTCGGTGACCAGGGTCAGGTTGAGCGGTGCAAATGAGCGGCAACCAGTTGTCGGTGCTGTCGCAGAAAGCGGCCACTTCGCCTTGTGGATCGATGATTGGAACCGTGGAGCAGGCGAAAGAGCGTCCCCGACGTTCCGAGGCTGGCGGTGACCACCCCCGGGCCGAACGTTGCCCGGTTCCGATGGCGCGCCATCATGTTGTCGCCGCCGCCGCGCGCTGACCGTTGGCGCCTTGACGCAGACCCCATTTCTTGCAGAGCTCCGCGCGCAAGCTTCCGTGAGAAGCGTTTGAAGATATGCAGCGGAGGAGCTTTCCGGAAAGATCGCTCCGCGATGTAGCTCGACGATTTTCGGTGACCACTCACGCGCCTTGACATCGAAGCAGGGCGGTGCCGGAAGCGTCGCCGAACTCCATCCTTTTGACGCCGGTGAGCCAGAAGTTCGGGATAGTCGTGAGGAAGCAGGATGCTCTGCGTCTTTTCCAATTCTCCGGCTCGTTCTGGCGCAGCCAGAGAGATCTTCGGAGCCGGTGTAGCCGGTGCGGATCGTATTTCCGACGAGGGCGCGATGACGTTTTCAGGGCCGCCGAAGTGATTCGGTGATCTGATCGCATTGGGCGCCGGTCGACGTGTCGTTCCACAGCTTCGCCGGGCGGACGACCTGGTCCGTCCTGGTCGAGGACGACCAGCCCGTGCTGCTGGCCGCTGACCCGATGCCGCGGATCTCGGTTTTGCGTCGCGCCGAGGCGGGCGACGACTTCGCCGATGGATTGTTCGGCGGCGTCGACCCAGTCATTCGGGTTCTGTTCCATTGCGCCGGGCGGGAGGTTCGGGACGAAGCCGTAGGCTCTTTTGCGCGGAAGCGAGGATTTCCCCGCTTTCCCAGTCGAGGGCGATGGTTTTTGTGCTTTGTGTGCCGCAGTCGATGCCGAGAAAGATCATGGAGGAGGGGTCGGTTGAAGGATGAAGACTACGCTTCTCCTTCGCGAGCCGATAAAGAACTTTTGAGCGCCTTCCGGAGACTTTCCGGAAAGGTGGGTCTCCTTGTGCGGCGTGTTCGTAAATGCGCTGCTCCCCTGTTCCCAGGAAACTCGGTAACCGTTGACCCGCCCGATGCCGCACTGAGTTGCCGGCTCGGGGCTTGGCCATCAAAATCGGCCGCACCCCGGCTGACCGGGGTCTTTTCGACGACCTTCTAGACCATTCCAAGCTTCTGCTTGCCTTCTTCGCTGATGCGGTCCGGAGTCCAGGGCGGATCCCAAACCAGCTCGACGTTTGCATCTCTTACGCCGTCGATCGTCAAGATCTTCTGGCGAGCTTCGCTGGCAAGGATCGGGCCCCATTCCGCAGCCAGGCGCGCGTCAAGGTCATCTGCACTGTCACCGTCGCAGCCGCCTTCGTCGCGAGGGTCTATAGCGAGTGAATAGACGGAGACCAAGATCAACGATATTGACGAGGAATTTCGGGATCGATAGCAGCTCTTGAGCTGGTTCCAGACGACCTCTTCCAGGTTCCCATCGACCAGGCTTGTCCACTCGGGCGGAGGTTGCTCTCCGATCGGCGTCGGCATCCTGGCCTTCGATGCGGTAGAGGCCGGCCTGGCTTGGGACAAGGATTGTGAACGAGCACTCCCAACGCGCCTGGGTTATGACGACCTGGGTCTTGTGCGGGAAGAGTAATTTTTTCGCCGCTCGGAATTGCGGCGTCACCTCGATGTCGCGGGTCGTGGTGGCTGAGGATTGGTGAGTCATGGGAAATTGCTAGTTGGCGATCGAGCGGCCGGCGGAGGTGTTAGGAATTGTAAAATCGCGCTTGGGATTCTCTGTTTGGACCGGGCCTTTCCGTCACGCTGCTAACCGTGTTTTCTCCGCGATGATCCCCGGCGCCCTTATATCCTGAAGGTATTGCTCAACGAGAAGTAGGCGCCCTTCGCCGGCCCGTTGCACGATCTTCAGGAGCTGGTCCATGGAACTCACTTCTTCCAGCTGTTCCGTGACGAACCACTGGAGAAACGTGAAGGCAATATGGTTGTTCTCCTTTAGCGCGACATCCATCAACGTGTTGATAAGGTCGGTGACCCTGATCTCCTGGTCCAGCGAGAGCTTTACCGCGTCCTCAGCGAACGGGAAACGAGCGACCGGTTTCGTGATTTCCGGAATTTCGACGCGCGCCCCCGCATCAATGAGAAACTTGATGAACTTCATGGCGTGCTCATGCTCCTCCTGGGCCTGCTTGTAGAAGTGGCGCGCCAGGTAGGGCAGAGGATTCGGCATCGAAGTGCGACGCGATGGCCGTATATGTGGATGCTCGCCGCAAACTCGTATCCGATCTGCTCGTTGATCTTGTCGTTCAGGAGCTGGGAGATAAGCATTGCTTCGAGGTTCTGCCAGGGTCTTCAAAGGTCAAGCCCGGCTCGGGACAAGCCGCCGCAAATTTTTGGCAACGCATCGTCAGACCCGGAAGCCTGATTTGGGGATGCTGGCTTCATGTTGAATCGAATGTCGCGAGAAGCGTGCCCGCGGGTGGGAAGACACCGCTTTCGCCGCAAGCCCGTTGTTGGCGTCCGCCGTGCGCGAAAATGTCCGGATCGTGGGCGGGCGCCTGTTGATTCCGCTTCTTCCCCGTTGGCCGGTGCTCATTCGTGGTCTGCGCACATTTGGACCCGTGATTTCCTTCTGCGGGAACCCGTGGGCTCTTCTAGCACCGCCGGCCGCTACCCGGAAGTCTGGTCCACCCCCCTGCGGTCGCAAGGCCCGCGGAGGCGACCTCGAGTTTTTCTTTCCACCCTGGAGCCGACGCGCATTTGCAACGATCGAAGGAGTCGGGCTCGCGGATCTACGCGGCAGAGTTTGTCGACACAGCCTCCGGAATGTGTTGCACAAATCCATCTCACCGCGGAATCCGATTGGGAAGCATTTCGCTGGTGGGTGGAAATCAATCGCGCGCCAAGTCCGGTGGCTGAAACGACGCCATATATCCGCGTTCGGTCCGGGGTCAGAGTCGGGCTGGCTTCGTGCGAGGACGAGATCCTGCCGGTCTCGGAAACGGTCTTTCGCGCCATGCTCCGTCAAATCGATGCAAGAGGAGTTTTCCGTTCAGGTTTGTCTAAGCAACGAGGGATTGGCCCAGCGGGCGGAGGTCTCCGCGAAATTCCTTCGGGAAAGAGAGACTCGCTTCTCACTTGCCGCCGTGAATTGTGGGTTGCGAGACACGTCCGGGAGACCTTGGCGAAATTTGCTTTCAGAGGTCGCGGGACCTCTGCGGCTGGGCATTGGCGAAGGCCTACGAGCCCGGCGGACGCCCCTCGTCTTTAGCGTGATGGCGCCCGCCGATTGCTGCGTGCAACGAGCCGAGGAGATGCTGGCGGCGATGCCGTTGCGCAAAGTTCGCGAAGGGTGGCCCCGGCTTCAAGAAGGCGAGTCCTGCAAGCACCGTTCCCGGGCCCGGCATTTCGGCTCCAAATTCTTACTGGAGGCGTGATCGAACGAGACAAGCTGCCGAGCCGAATTTTGCATTAGGACGGCGGGCCCTTTCAAGAAACGTGCAACCTCCATTGATTCGCGTTGTTGCATGGCATGAACTCAAGAATTCCTATCAATGAAACGCATATCACTTCTTTCACTGGGCGGTGCGCCATCCAGCGCGGCGGTTCTCGCCATTTCGCATCCCGCCGTCGCCGAGCCCAACCCCGGTTCTCCGGCGCAAGAATCGCAGAACGAAAAGGGAGCCACCCCGTCCGGCTCGAGAAATGCTGCGCGGGCGAGCAAAGCGGCGGAAGGCAGGACGAAATCCCATGGGTTCCCACCGGCGGTGAGGAACGTCACCGCGGTCACGAATTCGAAGGCCGTATGCTAAGCCGTTTGTTAAATCGTAACCGACGAGCAGAAAGCGAAGGTGAAGGAAATCATGGAGGCCAGCAGGCCGAAGATGAAGGCGATTCGCGAAGAAGAGGGCGAAGATCCGGTCCGTGGTCGATGAAACGCGCCAGCAGATCCGGCCGCTTCTCACTGCCGCCCAACAGAAGGTTTTCGACGATGCCGCGCAACTCCGCGAAAACGCCCGAAAACTTAGGGAGGAGTCCAATGCCCTTCGCCAGGAAAAGGGCGAGAGACGAAACCAACTAGGCTTTCTTTTTCTTGGCGCGAGACGGGTGCCGCCGGTGGGCGGCTCCCGGGCCAGGCGAGGTAACATGTCAGCTAGGAGACTGTTGAGAAACCCGCGTATGCCACGTTGCAGTCAATTTTGGGAAGATCGCAAGGAGCCAAGCGCAGGCTTGATGGGGTTGCGGGGTCCCCATCTCCCCGCAAGCCGTGGCGCTACGGACAAGCTTGGCGAGACCGCGAGGGCCGAAAATTGGCGCAACCCGGAGGGCGCGGCATGCAGGGGTTTTCAACAGTCTCCTAAGGGCAGTGGGGAGCGAAAGATTACGGCAGTTTCATATCCGATTGGCGGGCCGCCAACGTGCCGCTCTTCGATGGAGCGGAAAAACGCATGGGCAGACGCCGAACATGGCGGCAAACGCCTTGGAAAAGTGGCTGGGCTCGAGATAGCCTACGGCCATGACCGCCTCCGTAACGTTCACCCGGCCGCTTCGAAGCAATTCCGCTGCACGCTCGAGCCGCAGATTGCGAAGATAGCGCGAGATGGTCATTCCCGTATGCTCGGAGAAGCTCCGGCTGAGATAGAAAGGACTGCATCCCACTTCGCGCCCCAACTGAGAGAGGGAAGGAGGGTTCTCCAGGTCCCGTGGCCAACACTTCCTTGACACGTTCGATTCGCTCCAGGGCCATCCGCTTGGTGCCTTTCGCAGAAAAACTCCTCGCTGGGCTCGATCAAAGTCAGGGCCGCAATTTCCATGATTTTTGCGCGGAACCAGAATCCTCCCCGGATCCGGTGAGTGGAGGTTTCAGCATCTCGTCGGCGCCTCGTCTGACGCGTGGATTCAGCGGTTGCTCGCGTGCCGTGCGCAGCCGCGCCATCGCCTTCCAGAAAACCTCTTGCTTCGCGGTTTAAGACGGTTTCGTGGCCGCGTATGGCCTCTTGCAGCCAGCTTCGCGACATTTCAAAGTCAGAAAAGCGATGCCGCTGGCCAGCGTGCCTGTCGGCTCGCAAGCGCTCGGCGTCCGCCGTGTAGTGGGCCACCCGTTGAGGATTGACGACGGTGGTCTGTGACGGGCGCTCGTGGATGACGCCGCATCCCTCGAAGTTGATACAAATTTCAGGCTGTCGGGGTGGAAACTGCGCGACCAATCGAGCGTTCCCGCACATTCGAAATCGTGCCACTCGACGCTGACGCCCTCGAAAAAGTTCCCGAAGAGCGGACGCCTTCCGCAACCCGTGGCCCAAACCGGCTCTCGCAAAACTCACCTTCCGCATAAAAGGCACTTTATTGAGAGTAAGTCTCACTAACAAGCAAAAAACGAAAGAAAGTTTTGCTTGGACAATTCCGGGCCGGCTTGCGCCTTTTCATGATGGGGTTACTCTTAGGTCAGATGGAGACAGCGGGCGTGCAAGGCAACTACAGGATTGGCAACGAGAAGTTGATCCGTGTCCGGGACGCCGCGAGTGCGAGAAATTGCGTTCATTGCTTGAGCGGCAAGGTCGCGCGCGCAAGGGAGCCTTGCGGTGTCCGTCATCGGAGGGGGATGCTCGGGCTTGCAGTACAGATGGACTTGGTCGACGGACCCGCGAAGTCGTGATATCCTGGTGCACTCGAATCAAAGTGCGCGTGGTGATCGATCCCCAAGAGCGCGCTCTTTGTTGGCGGCTCAGGTGGATTTCTCAGCGATGACCTCCAGAAAGGCGGCTTCAAGGTGACCAATCCCAACGCTGTCGCTCATTGTTCGTGCGGGGAAAGCTTTCGGCGTAAGCCGGCTTTCGGAGTCTGCCCGGGATGGATGCGTTTTCCTTCTTTGGCTTTGAGCGAAGACCGCTAGTCGATGAGGTGTCGCTCAAGGAAAGATACCTGCAGCTTGCGGCTTTGCGACATCCGGATGTTTCGGGCGGCGATGACGAGCGATTCCACCAATTGCAAGAGGCCTACGGCATTCTCCGGGATCCGGCGGCGCGATTGCGGCATCTCAGGGACTTGCAGTTTTCGGTCCATGGCGGGCAGGGGACGGCACGGTGCCGGACGCGGAACTTTCTGAAGGCCAGCCGCGCCGTTCAAGCCGCGAAAGCCGTTGCGCTGCGCTCGAAGAGCGACAAGCGCTGTCGTTCGCGCCGTGGGCGCCTCAGAAGCCGCCACGATCCTTCTGCAGGTGCGCGGGCATTGAAAGCGATTGAAGAGCCCCGCGCTCGCCTGGGGGCGAATCTTCAAGCTCTCGATAAGCAATGGCCGGAAGTGACCCCGGGAGTGTGACCGATTTGGCCCTCATCCTTCATGTTTCTCTCAAAATGGACGTCCGAGTTGTCGGAATGGGAATTTCGTCTCACCCACGATTGATCTGGCAGCGCATCGAACGGCGGATTGTCTCCGCGCACGAAAGCGCTTTTAGCGGCGACCCTTTTCCGCGGCTCACCGGATCTATGATTGTCGGTATTGATCTTGGCACCACGAACTCGCTGATCGGTGCTATGGACTCGGGACTTCCGATTCTCTTTCCCGATTCGTGCGGGCGCAGACTGACGCGCCCTCGGTGGTCTATTTCCCCGACGGGGAGGAGCCATCGTGGTCGGACACGATGCCTTGCGCTACGGGGAACAGGCGATTTTTCCGTAAAGAGGTTGATGGGTCGTCGAGCTGGCGAGATGTGGGATGGATCGTGGGATTGTCGGCAGTCCGGCCGAACCGGCCCGGCTGCGGGTGAATGGTGGAAGCGTCTCACCCGAGGAGGTTTCGGCGTTGATTCTGAAGAAGCTCAAGGCGGATGCCGAACGCGCCCTGGGATTACGCCATCGATCGGGCCGTGATCACGGTTCCCTGCCTATTTCAATGACGCGCAGCGTGCGGCGACAAACGGGCCGGTGAATTGGCGGGTTTCGCTGTCGAGCGGCTCTTGGCCGAGCCTACGGCGGCTGCCTTGGCCTATGGACTCGATCGTCTTGCCGATAGGGCGAGGGTGGCCGTTTACGATCTTGGAGGAGCACCTTCTGACGTGTCTGTGCTGGAATTAAGCGGAGGCGTATTTCAGGTGTTGTCGACAAACGGCGACACTCAACTCGGCAGGGGATGATCTGGACGCCGCCATCGCGGAAAGCATTTGGCTGACGCGAGGCGGAAGCCAGAGACGGTCAAGCGAGAGCTCTCGGACCTCGCGAAGAGTGGCTCGCCAGTTGCAAGCTCCGTTCTCGAATCCATCTGTCGTCCGATCGTTGAGCGAACGCGCAAGCTTTGCCTTCGATCGTTGAAGGACGCCGGCTTGCAGACCCGAGGATCTTGACGATGTAGTGACTCGCCGGGTGGGGCGACGCGGATGCTATTGGTGCGGAGTTTCGTGCGTGCAGGTCTTGGGCGGGAGCCAAACGCCGAGCCAGCATCCGGACGAGGTTGTCGCTGCTTGGGGCCGTTATTCAGGCCGGGATTCTCGACGGAACGCTGCAAGAATGTCGCGTTGCTGGACGTGACCCCTCTCTCGCTGGGAATTGAAACGTTCGGCGGACTCATGAATGTGTTGATTCCCGCGCAATACCACGATCCCTTGCCGGGCCGGCGAAATGTTTACGAACGTTGCGCGCGAACCAGACGTCTCGATGCGAATCGCCGTTTTGCAGGGCGAACGGGAGATGGCAAGAGACAGCTGGAAGCTCGGGGAGTTTGACCATTCCTTTGTTCCTGCAGCCCGGGGCCAGGCGCGGGTGGGAGTGCAGTTTGAAATCGACGCCGACGGCCTTCTGAGCGTGCTCGGGCGAGATATCGCGACGGGGCGTGATGTGACCGTGAAGGTAGAAAGCGCTGGTCGAGGTGAGCGATGAAGCCGTCCGAAAAATGCTCTCCGATTCTTTGGAACATGCTTTTGAGGACATGGATGAACGCGCGTTTCGCCGAGGCGTGCTTGCAAGGCGGACGAAATGCTGCCCGCCGTTGAAACGGCGCTTCGACGGCTACGCGTGCCGGAGTCGCCCCGGATGAGCGACAGAAGATTTCCCGAGCTAGTCCGCCAGGTTCTCGAGGCGAAGGCGAATCATTCGCTCGCCGGTCTGAGAGTCCGCGCTGAAGGCACTCGATACGGCGTACCGAGCCGGTCGCGCGCACGGCTCGTCGAAGCGGTCCTGCAGGAGGCGTAGCTGCTAGAGCCGACGCGGTCTGCGAAACGTTGGCCGACCAGGGCGTCAGAGTCGGCTTCCTCTCCCAGGCGTCTTCCCGGTTTTCAGATAGTTTCAGCGCGTAGTCCCGTTACCGCGTCCTCCAGCGTGAGTCGTCGGGCGTCTGGTAGTGGGCATGGCGCGCAGCTTCGAAATGTCCGCGCATGTGTAATACTGAGTACTTGATTTCTGATGCTTTCAGGCATTTCGATGAACTCAATATTTGCCGCGGAATGTTCGAGCGCGCCAAAGAGGGCATTTGCGAAGATCGTTCCAGGTCCGGGCTGTTCCTGCTCCGATGTTGTAGAGGCCAGCCGGCACCTGGCGTGTCTCAGCCAAATGGAGGGTCATGGCAACCAGCATCCTTCACGTAGATGAAATCGCGCATTTGCGCGCCGTCGGCGTATTCGGGCTTGTAACTTTTGAAGAGGCGGATCTTTCCGGTAGTCGACGATTTGATCGTAGGCTTTGCAGACCAGGCTCCGCATATCACCCTTGTGGTGCTCGTTCGGGCCGAAGACGTTGAAGTATTTTAAACCGACGATCTTAGGCAGCAGTTGGCCCCGATTCTTGTGCGTAAAGGTCGAACAGGTGCTTCGAATAACCGTAAAGATTGAGAGGGCGAAAGGCGCGAAGGTCGTCGTTCTTATCGTCCATGCCTGCCGATCCGTTACCATATGTTGCTGCTGATGAAGCGTATATGAATCTCACTACCGCTGGCGAAGATCGCCCACCGGCAGAGGTCCTTGGTATATTCGAAATTGTTTTTCGAACACGTAGTGCTGCGTCGGTGACCGTTGTCGAGGAACAGGCCCCGAGGTGGAAGCTAAAGCCAGGAATCTGCCGTGGAGCGCAGCGTCCTGCCTGAGATCCTCGAAGAAGTCTGTTAGGCGGAATGAAAGTCTTCGAAGGCGAGCGGGGCGAGATTTCTCCACTTTTCGTCGCTGCCGAGGTGATCACTGACGACAATCCTGGGTAATGCCCCGTGCATTAAGTTCGTGGACGATTGCGCTGCCAATAGAATCCCGCCGCGCCGGTGACCAGCACCGGCCCCTGAATTGAGAGGTTTTCCCTTTCTTCCGGTTCGAGCCCGGCAGGATGACTATCGGATTGACCAACCGGGGTTTTTAAAAATTTCGGCCATAAACGGGAAAAGTCTGACTTTGACAGATGAGGTTTCCGAGCGGCAGGAAACTCGCGACTCTCTCGCTTCTTGCGCGCCTTGCTATCGGAGGCTGCGCATGCACGGTCGAGGATCCGCCAACGCGGGCGAAGTTTTGCCGCCTCGGTGAACCCGCGCAGGCGCCAGACAATCCGCGCGCGCCAGATCGGCGGGAAGATCACGCGAGCCCAGCAATGGCCCGCTGTCCGGAATCCCCGGGCGGCGTGGATAAGCTTTGGCATGGTAGCAATACAACGAACGAAGTACAA
>ERZ1370068.3157-contig-2278_pt1 | contig 44489 bp, 54 predicted proteins | sample MGYA00561227_ERZ1370068 | MGnify/ENA primary metagenome ERZ1370068 (study PRJEB38410, sample SAMEA6850437) | metagenome | study: Metagenomic assessment of the ecological functions of the soil: analysis of the soil microbiota associated with the...
TTGATTGTTATCGATTAGAAGTCCAGGTCGCGCCATTCGGAAGTTCATCATGGGGACGAGGCTCTGGCCTCCGGCCAAGATCTTCGCCTCTGACGTCGCTGCGCGGACAGAAGCGCAGAGTGCATCGGTGACGGACTGGGGTCGCGCGTAGTCGAACGGAGCGGGCTTCATGCTCTATCCCTCCCACAGAGATCCGCACAGCGCGAACGCGAAGGCCTCTGAAAGATCGATGTCCATGGCGTCTCCTCGCTTGTCCACCTGGGTCTTGCGCTGCGTCTTGGTGCGCATTCGCGCTCGATGGAGCAAGCGGCGTGCCAACGCTGCTGCGCGACGATTCTGCCGGAAATGACCACCTTTCACTCGACACGGCCAACAGATAGTCAGAAGGAACGATCCAGCCGTCTCATTGTCGCGAGACGTGTCTTGGTCGTGAGACGGCTTGATCGTCTGCCAGGCTTCTCGGCACGGCTAGATAAAGTACGAACTCATCGAATTTAGACCTAACCGGTCAACCGCTCCAGGCGTTTGTGCGCACCTTGGTGAGTCCGCAGAGACTTGCGCCGCGCTAATTCGCTCCTGTGCTGCACCGCGCTCAGGTCATTCGACACCGCCCTTCTTGGTAGATAGTTGGCGCTGGCGCGGACCTGACGCTGCCTTGGCTCGTTCGCCTTCTCCAGAGCGGCTCGCACTCCATCGATCCGTCTCATGGTCAAGACAAGTCTTGCGACAATGAGACGGGCCGATGCCGACCTTAAGCGAAGTATCGGTGCATGCGGTCGTGAAAGCTCACATTTGGCAGGCAGGCAACTCGTGCGAGGAGCGCACTGGCACGGCGCTTGCTCATCGAAGCGCGAATGCGCAGCGAGACGCATTGCGACGCAACAAAGGATTATGAAAGGAGACGCTATGGAAGTCGGATATTTCACGATGCCTTCGCATCCGCCGGAGTGCGGATTGAAGGAAGGCAATGACTGGGACCTGCAGATTCTGCGCTGGCTTGATGAGCTCGGCTACCAGGAGGCCTGGTCGGCGAACATCACACCGCACCCTGGGAGCCAAATCCCGCGCCTGATCTGCTGATCGCGCAGGCGCTGCTGCAGACCAAGAACATCCGCATCGGACCCGGTGGTTTCCTGCTGCCTATCATCTCGGCGAACTCGCCAACCGCGTCGCGATGCTCGATCATCTCTCCGAGGGACGGCTCAATTTCGGCGTCGCGGCGCATCAGGCCTGCCGAGCGACTGGGCGATGTTCAATGTCGACGGCATGAGCGGGCAGAACCGCGACATGACGCGCGAAGCGCTCGAAATCATCCTGAAACTATGGAGCGAGCCCGCGCCCTTCACCCACAGAGGGCAAGTACTGGACGGTAACGAAGCCGGACACGATGTTCGATTTCCTCAAGCCGCACCTCAAACCGTTGCAGGCGCCGCATCCGCCGATCGGCGTCGCCGGCCTGTCGAAGAACTCCGGACACGCTGAAGCTTGCCGGCGAGCGCGGCTTCGATCCTGATGAGCCTCAACCTCAACCCAGCCTATGTCGGCAGCCATTGGGACTCGGTCGAGGCCGGCGCGGCCAAGACCGGACGCAAGCCGAGCCGCAAGGATTGGCGGCTGGTGCGCGAGGTGTTTCGTCGCCGATACGGATGAAGAAGCCTGGAAACTCTCGGCCGGCGACATGATGGGCCGGATGATGGGCGAGTATTTCCTGCCGCTGCTCGGACATTTCGGCTTCAAGGACTATCTGAAGCACGCGCCTGACGTGCCGGATAGCGACGTCACAGTCGAATACTGCGCCCGCCGCAACTGGATCGTCGGGTCGCCTGCCACAGTCACCGAGAAGATCGAAAGGATCTACCACGAGGTCGGCGGCTTCGGCGTGCTGCTCGTGTTCGGCTTCGACTACAAGCACAAGCCGGAGGCATGGCGGCACTCGCTCGAGCTGCTGCAGCACGAGGTAATGCCGCGCCTGAAGCACCTCGGCGCTGATCTCGTGAAGGCCGCCTGAACCATGCGGCGAGGGTGCGGGTATGTGTCTCGCACCCTCGGCCGTTAGCTGCAGAAGAAATGTTGTCCGGCACCGGAGATCGCAGCATGGCTATCGATCCGCAGAGTTTCAAGCAGGCTATGCGCCAATGCGCCGGTGCCGTCGGCGCTGGTGACGGTCGGCACCGAGCCCGGCCGGCGAACCGGACTGACGGTGACATCGGCGTGTTCGCTCTCCGACGACCCTCCGTCACTCCTCGTCTGCGTCAACCAGGAACGCAAGCGCACATCACGCATCCGCGAGGAGCGGCCATTTCGCGATCAACTTCCTCAACGAGGAGCATGCGCTGCTCGCACTCACTTTCAGCGGTCAGAAGGGCGTTAACGGCGACGATCGCTTCAGCCTTCGGACGATGGACTGTCGGAGCGACGGGCGCGCCCGTGCTGCAAGATGCCGTCGCAGCATTCGACTGCGCGTTGACGCAGGAGTTGGAGACCAAAACCCATTCAGTCTTCCTCGGCGAGGTCCGCCACGCTGGGCGTCTCCGCCGCAGCCGATCCGCTGGTCTATGTCCGTAGTGGCTTCCACGGCGTACGCGCAACGTCAGGGATACGATCTCGCTCGGCAACCTCGATGCAGCGGCGACTGAGCTGGGGTCAGTTTTCCTGATCGCTCGGTTAGCGCTTCCAGTCTGATCTTCAAGAGCTGATCTTGCGGTAGAGCGTGGCTGCGACTGAGCTTGAGCGCTCGGGCCGCGTCCGTCACCCGCTCGGCATGGGCACGCTAACGCTTCTACGATAGCGGTGCGCTCCGCGGCGCGCGTGATCTGGCTCTGCAAGGCGGCCGCCGACGGAGGCGAGATCGAGATCGGCCTCGACAATGATGCCGGTCTCGGCGGTGCAGCCGACCAGCTCGCAACACATGCGCTGAGCTGGCGCATGTTTCCTGGGAAGGGATAGGACAGCAGCAGCGTCCAGGCGCTGGGCGAGATGCGGCATCGGGGCTTCCTCGCCGCGATCTCCGTGATCCGTCGCGCTTAGTCGGCTCGCTCGCGGCGGGCAGCCTGATCTCCATGCCGCGCAGCCGATAGTAAAGGTCGGACCGGAACGTGCCTTCTTCGGCCATGCACCCGAGATCGCGGTGCGTGCGCACCGATCAGGCGGATATCCACCGGCACCGGTTTCAAGCGCGCCGAGCGGCCAGACCTCGCGAGGTCTCGAGAACGCGCAATAGCCGCGTCTGCAGCGCGAGCGGCATGTCGCCGATTTCGTCGAGGAACAGCGTGCCGCCACCGGCGTGAACGATCAGTCCCTTCGATCCTTCGCGCCGCGCGCCAGTGAAGGCGCCAGCTCCGTATCCGAACAACTCGGCGTCAATCAGGCTTTCGGGCATCGCCGCACAATTCAGCGCGACATAGTTGTTGCGTGCGCGATTGCTGGCCGGCGTGAATAGCGCGCGCGAACATCGTCTTGCCGGAGCCGGTCTCGCCAGCGGAGCAGGATCGGCAAATCGACGTTACCGACGGTCATCGCGTGACGCTCTTGCATGAAGCGCGGGTTCGCCACGCAGCTTTTCAGCCAGAAAGCCAGGCGCGGTAAAATTTCGCGGTTCCGCGTCGATGAACCTGTTACCCGCTTCAGGACTATGGCGGGGCAAATGCCCAAGCCCAGGGCTGCCATCAGGTCGACGGAGTTCAAGGATGTCGTCCGGTATGCTTTAGCATGCTCGTCAAATTGGATGAAGCGCGACAGTTCGATGCCGGATTCGATCATTGCGTCCGTTAGCCCCAAGATCGAAGACGACCGCGGCGGCAAGCACCAGCCGACGGTCGTCGTCTGTAAGCGAGCAGCCCATTGCCTTCGTCACCGGCAACGTCGCAATCACGGCAGTTGCGAAGCGCCGGCGGAAGATCGAACTCTCATGTCGGAAGTGAAGCTCACAGCGACCGCAAGAAGCGGGTGATGGGCAGCAGGATTGGGTGCTGCGGCAGGCGAAATTATTTCACCGCACCCGCCAAACGATAGCGCCCGATCCCGAACGGCAGCGCCACGCCACGTGCCATCCACATCATTTAACCAAGAAATGCTCTTCGCGCTGCACCAGGATCCAGTGTACGCTCCGCGAGCAATGACCAGCCCCATTCGTTCCCTCAAGACTCCGCAAATTGAGCCGGTGTTGTGCGCACTTTCAAGTCGCGGAACACCCTCTCGCAATCTCCGCTGGGAAGGCGTGATCGGCATTGTCGCACTGGTATCGGCGAAATTGGCGCAATATCCGCATCTCGAAGCACGCGCGGATCTTCTAATTCGGGAATGGCGACCGGATCAGGTGCTATAGTCAGCTGCGCGATGTGTTTGACTTCAGATCTGGTCAGCGTCTGGGGTGGGCCAGGCCGAGCCGGGCTCGAGCTTGTGGTCAATCAAGCACCGCCGCCACAGAAACGGCAATCCGTGACCCGGATCAAAGTCGGCCGAAGGATTTGCCGCCGACAAAACGCGGGCGACATGATTTGGAAGGCGCGGAACCGGCCATCCAGAGGTCCCCACCCTGTGCTTTCCATAGAGCTCTGGCAGCACATGGGCGAAAGTCAATCGACAACCAGAACCGCAAAGACAGAAACCCGGCCTTGGTTTGGGCAAGGGAAGCGGGTCACCGACCGCTAGCGAAGTCAAGCCCGGCGCGTCGATGCAGCTTTGTTTCGCCTATCGAGTAAAAGCCATCGAACGGCGTCATGTAAACCGCTCCAAAGCCGTCAAGGATCTCGCGAGCTCTCCCTGCTTGAGGAGGGTGCCATGAGACGACAAAAGCTGTCGACGGCAGCAAGAGCAGTAAACCGGTCGGCAAGCTTCGCGAAAGTCTGCTGAACGTGATACGACAGCGTTGGAAACTCGATAGTGCTCAAGAATATGGATTGTGGAGCGATCTTCGCTGACGTTGCACTCATACGCGAGCGCTCCCGGCCTTGCTTGGTCGCGGCAACGAGCGGCGCGACGACCTGCCTAAAGTCGTCAAATTGCTCGGGTTTGACCTTGAAGGCCCCGACCCAGTAGATATCCTCCCGCATGCAACGGCTCCTTGCTTGGCCGCCCCGGAGTTTGACAGTGTCATTGCCGATGAGAACAGCCGTGACCGGTTCGTAAAGCCAATCACGCGCCAGGTTTGCTGCTGAGCAGAAAGCAGAGCGCAGCAAGTTGAAACGATGCAATCATCAAATAGGAAGGAAATCGGAAGGAGACACTGTGAAGGTCAGATGCTCCACGATCCCGAAGTGCAAAGAAGGACTAGCTCATCCGTCAGGCTCACGGCGGCGCCGATGCCGGCTCGCGTTTCGCACCTCCCGAGTTTGCACGAGACATACACCAAGCCAGTCTGGTGAGGTAAACCACACGCGCCAGCAATGGCCCCTCATCGTAGCAGCAACCTAAGCCTTGGCGTCAATCCAGATCCTCGCGTGGGAATTCAGTCGGATATGGTCGACAAGGAAATCCGAGAAGACTCTGATCTTGGCGGGCAGCCTGACACGGTTCTGGTAGGCAATGTTCATAGTCAGCAACGGCAGCAACTCCCAGTCCGTCAGTGGTACGAGTTTACCTTCCAGGATATCGCCCTGCACGATGTAGAGCGGCTGAATCCAGGGATGCCGAGGCCGGCGAGTGGCGGCGCGGCGGATTACCTGACCATCATTGCTGTCGAGCGTAGGTGCGATGACGCACCCGTTTGCGTCGTGCTTCCCTGCGCAGCCGCAAGGAATAGGGATCGTTGGCGAGATTGTGAGATCAGCATCTCGTGGCGCGCGATGTCGGCAGGTGTCTCCGGTCGCCCGTGTGCTTGAGATATGGCGGCGAAGCGGCGAGCACGCGCCGCATCCGCCCGATGCGGCGGACAATGATGTTGGGATCCGGCTCATGCTCACGTACGGATGGCAATGTCGATCCCTGCCTCGATAAAATCGGGATAGCGGTTGGCCGCAATGATCTGGACGGCGAGTTTCGGGTACTGCGCACGGAGCGCCGGCAGCATCGGCGCGAGATAGATCATCGCAAACGACAGCGAACTTGTTACGCGCAGCATCCCCCGGTGACAGTGCCCGCCTTCGCTGACGGCATCTTCCGCTTCGGCAAGCTCACTGAGCAGGACACCGCATCGCTGAAGAAACTCCTGTCCGCTTCGGTGTCAGCTCAACAGTCGCCGCGTATTGCGCTCGATCAACCTAACCGCCAACCGCTCTTCGAGCGCGCTGGGATGGCGGCTTGCCGCGGCGTTAGACATGCCAAGCGTCTCTGCCGCCTTGAGAGGGCTCAGAAGCTCGGCCGTCTTGGCGAAAACCTCGAGTTGTAGAACGCGGTCCATTTTTCTCTTTTCGGAAAAGAGAGTTGCAGAAATTTGGTCTTCTATTTCCGATTTCCTGGCAAAATGTCACGAAGAAGACAGCAAGCGAGAAATCAGGATGCCAGGGCCGATCAGGCACATCGTACGATGTGGCGATTGCGCGGGGATACTGCCGAGGCGCGCGGCGGCTGGCTCAGGGTCAAGGATGCGCTTCGAGAGGTCTCAAGGGGCCTGATCAAGGCCTCAATCACATCGAGGTCGGCCTCGATGTCCAGCGACGTCGATTACGCACCGCGACGTCGTTCTCCTCTCCGAGATTCGCCAACGGCAGCGCCGCGTTGAAAGCCTATGCCACGCATCCGGAGACATCTGCGGGTGCGCGAGGAACTCGGTGACTTACGGATCGGGCGCTTTCAGGTCGACTATCCGATCGAGGAGGCCAGCGCGTGACGGTTCGGTTCACTTTCGAGAATCTGCCCTGCCGCGTCGTTTCATGGCGGCGGCACGCTGAGCGCCGCGGCGGAGGAGCTTCCGGCGCCTCGGGGCGAAGCGTGCGCTGGTCTGACCACGCCGCAGCAGGAAGCGCAAGGCGCAAACTCGGATCCGCGCTCGGTCCGCTGTTCGCAGGCGTCTTCGCCGAGCGCCACCATGCATACGCCGGTCGAGGTGACCGAGCGGGCGCTCGCGGCGATGAAGGATTGCGGTGCCGATTGCATCGGTCTCGCTCGGCGGCGGATCGACGACCGGCCTGGGCAAGGCGCTCGCGCTGCGGCACCGGCGTCAACCAGCTCTGCATTCCGACCACCTATGCCGGCTCCGAGATGACGCCGATCCTCGGCGAGACCAGAGGACGGCTTGAAAACGACCGTGCGCACCAACGACGTGCTGCCGGAAACCGTCATCTATGACGTCGACCTGACGCTCTCGCTGCCGGCGGCCTTGCCGCAACGCTCCGGCATCAACGCCGATTGCGCATGCGGTGGAAGCGCTCTATGCCCGCGACACGCAATCCCGTCATCTCGCTGATGGCCGGAGGAAGGCATCCGCGCGCTCGCTCGCGCCCTGCCCGCGATCGTCGCGAAGCCCGATGATCGCGACGCCCGCACCGATGCGCTCTATGGCGCCTGGCTGTGCGGCGTCTGTCTCGGCACCGTCGGCATGGCGCTGCACCACAAGCTCTGCCACACGCTCGGCGGCACGCTTCGATCTGCCGCATGCCGAGACGCACACCATCGTCCTTCCGCATGCGCTCGCCTACAACGCGCCCGCGGTGCCGGACGCGATGGCGCGCATCGCGCGCGCGATCGGCGCCGCGGACGCGGCGCAGTGGCCTCTACGATCTCGCCCAGCCGGCTGGACGCCAAACTGGCGCTGCGCGACATCGGCATGCCCGAGAGCGGCATCGACAAGGCCGCCGATCTTGCGGTCACCAATGCCTACTGGAACCCGCGCCCGCTCGAGCGCAGACGCCATCCGCGATCGCTGATCGCGCGGGCCTGGTCGGGTGCAGCGCCCGTGGCGCTCGCAGCGGCGGCCTGAGGGACATGCGGCGCACTCTCATCAAATCGGCAACGATCGTGAGCATGGATGCGCAGCTTGGCGACCTCGGATTCCGGCGATCTTCTGGTCGAAGGCGATCGGATCATCGAAGTGCGGCCCCACGTCGATCTCGGCAGCGGCGCTGCCGAAGCGGAAATCATAGATGGACCGGTCGCATTGTCATTCCCGGGCTAATCAACGCGCATATGCACACCTGGCAGACGGCACTGCGCGGCTTCGCGTCAAACTGGACGCTGCTCGAGTATTTCCGCCGCATGCATGCCGGGCTGGCGACGCTATTCCGGCCCGACGACATCCATATCGCGACGCTCGTCGGCGCGCTGAACCAAATCAATTGCGGTACCACCACGTTGGTCGACTGGTGCCACAACAATCCGACGCCTGATCACACGGATGCCGCCGTGCGCGGCTGGTGGAGAGTGGCATTCGCGCCGCCTTCTTCCATGGCTCGCCAAGCCCGAGCCGAAACCGGGCGAACGGCATTTCTTCGAAGTTCCGCACCCGCGGCGCGAGGTCGAGCGGCTGCTGGCCGGGGCGCTTGCCGACCGGATCGGCCTGGTAACCCTTGGTCTTGCGATTCTCGGCCCACACTATTCGACGCTCGACGTCTCGATACAGCGACTTCCGCCTGGCGCGAGAACTCAGCCTGATCGCATCGATGCATCAGGGAGGCGGTCCCGCCAAGACGGCGGGCGGCTGGGAGAAGCTGATCGAAGCCGACCTCGTCGGTGCCGGCATCAACATCGTCCACGGCAACGACCTGCCCGATGATCTCCTGCATCGCCTGGTCGATCTCGGGGTAACGTTCTCCGTTACCCCCGAGAACGAGATGATCCAGGGCCACGGATTTCCGATCACCGGGCGGCTGCTGAAGCTCGGCACCCGCCCCTCCGTCGGAATCGATCTCGAATCGGTACTGGCCGGCGAACTTCTCGGCGCCGCCCGTGTCGCGCTGTCGATGCAGCGCGCACTCGATAATGCGGATCCCGCCGCAATCACGGCACTATTCCCGCGACGACCACGATCCCGGCGCGGAAGCGCTGCGATGGATCACCACCGAAGGCGCCCGCATGCTTGGACGGGAAAGCCACATCGGGTCGCTCACGCCGGGAAAGCTTGCCGATCTTGTCGTCATCAACGCCGCCGACCTCAACCTTTTTCCGGTGCACGATCCCGTCTCCACCGTGGTCATGCAGACCAGCCTGGCCAATATCGAGGCCGTCATGATCAACGGCGCCTGGAAGAAACGGAACGGGCGCCTGCTGGTAAGTGGACTTGACGGGAAAAAGGAACGGCTCGAAGCATCCGGGCGGCGTCTCGTGCACGACATCGAATTGCAGGGCCGAGCGGCATGAGGCGATTCAAAGGCGCAATTTTCAACCTAGCGGCGAGAACAAGACAGCCATGACAATAGCTTCCAAAAACATTGGTTGATCGGAGTCGGCAAGATGGGTCTGCCGATGTCCGTGCTGGTCGCGAAGGCGGGTTATGCCGTAACCGCCTTTGATCAGAGCCAGCCGCAACTTGCATCGGCGCGCGAACAGGGCATCGCCATCGCCAGCTCACCTGCCGAGGCTATCAGCGATAAGCCTGTGGTGATCACCTCGTTGCCTGACGATAGAGCATTGCGAGCGGTCGTGCTCGGTCCCCATGGTCTCATCAGCACGATGGCGCCGACATCCGTCTTGATCGAGACCAGCACCGTAAGCGCAGAAGTCTCGGGCGAAGTCGGTGCGGCGGCGAAGGCCGGTGACATCATTTATCTGCGCGCACCGGTGTCCGGTAATGCAAGCATCGTTCACACCGGCGCCCTGACTTGTTTCGTGTCAGGTCCGCAAGCCGCGTTCGAAGGCGTCAAGCCGCTGCTCAGCACCTTCACCCGCGCGCAGACCTATCTCGGCACAGGCGAGGAAGCGCGTTACGCCAAGCTTGCGGTCAACCTGATGATCGCGGCGTCGGCGGCCATGATGGCGGAAAGTCTCGCGCTGGCCCGCAAGGGCGGCATCGCCTGGCCAGGACATTCTCAAGGTACTGGATGATAGCGCCGTCGCCTCACCGATGGTGAAGTACAAGACCGCTCCGCTGCGCAGCCGGAATTTCGAGTCGACTTTTTCGTGCCGGCAGATGGCCAAGGACCTCGATCTCATCCTGGAGGCCGGTCACGCCGTCGGCGTGTCCGCTGCAGCTCGCGGCTCAAGTGCGCGAAACCTATGGCGCGCTGATCGCGCAAGGCGATGGCGAAACCGACTTCATCGCAACCGTGCGCCATGTCGAACGGCTGTCGGGCCTTGGCGAGCCAAAACTCTGATCAACGGAGGCCAACTTGCGTAACTTCAACGAAAACACCATCACCGACGCGGTACTCGGGCGGATCACGGGCGCAACCGATCCGCGCATCCGGGAAATCAGCGAAGCGCTGGTGCGACACCTGCATGCCTTCGTACGTGGAGGTACGTCCGACCCAGAAGGAATGGGAATACGGCATCGAATTTCTCACCCGCACCGGCCATATGTGCGACGACAAGCGCCAGGAATTCATCCTGCTGTCGGACACGCTCGGCGTCTCCGATGCTGGTGGACGCGATCAACCATCCCGTGCCGGAAGGCGCCACCGAGACCACGGTGCTCGGCCCGTTCTTCGTTCAGGCTGCGCCGGACAAGCAGCCTGGCGACGATATCTCCGGCGGCATGGCGGGCGACGCCATGATCGTCACCGGCTCGGTCTCGTCGGTCGACGGCGGGCCGCTGGCCGGCGCCGTGGTCGATGTCTGGCACTCCGACAATGACGGTTACTATGATGTTCAGCAACTCGACAAGATCGGCGACCTCGCCATGCGCGCGCGTTTCCGCACCGACCAGAATGGCAGCTTCCATTTCTGGTCAATCAAGCCCGCTGCCTACCCCATCCCGCACGATGGCCCGGTCGGAGAGATGCTGGAAGCGCAAGGCCGCCATCCCTGGCGCCCGGCGCATGTACATTTCATGATCTCCGCGCCCGGTTACGAGCAACTGGTGACGCATGTGTTCGTGGCCGGAGACGAGTACCTCGATTCCGACGTGGTGTTTGGCGTCAAGGACAGCCTGATCCGCGAGTTCAAGCGCTGCCCGGCCGGTCGGGCGCCAGATGGTCGCGTTGTGGATCGCGACTTTTTCATCTGAACTATGATTTCGGGCTTAAGCAGATCGCGAGCAGCGCTCGGGCTGCCTAAGAAGAGAACGCGTTGAAACGGACCGTCAAGAGTCCGGATCACCAACAGCTATTAGGGAGGAACTTTGATGAGATCACCGGTCAGCGCAGCGACATTGGTCGAGCGCCTCTCAGCCATGATCGGCCCGCGCGCCACTGTCGCACGCAGCGTGCTCGAGCAGCACGGACAGAGCGAAGCCTACCATCGCGTCCTGCCGCCCGATGTGGTGGTGTTTCCGGAGACGACGCAGGAGGTAATTGAGATCGTCAGGCTCTGCGCGAGCCTGCGCATGCCGATCATTCCGTTCGGCGCCGGCACCTCGCTCGAAGGCAACACCGCGGCGGTCGCGGGCGGGGTCTGTTTCGATTTCGCGCGCATGAACAGGGTGCTGGCGATCCACGCGAGCGATATGGACGTCGTGGTGCAGCCTGGCATCACCCGCAAGCAGCTCAATGCGGAATTGCGCGGCACGGGCCTATTCTTTCCGATCGATCCCGGCGCCGACGCTTCCATCGGCGGCATGACCTCGACCCGTGCCTCTGGCACAATGGCGGTACGCTACGGAACCATGAAGGACAATGTCATGGCGCTCGAAGTGGTCCTCGCGGACGGACGCGTGATCCGCACCGGCAAGCGCGCGCAAATCCTCCGCGGGCTATGACCTGACGCGGCTGTTAGTCGGCGCCGAGGGCACGCTCGGCGTCATAACCGAGGTCACGCTGAAGCTGCATCCGCTTGCCGCAGGCGATGTCGGCGGCAGTCTGCAGCTTCGACACGCTGCAAAATGCGGTCGATACCGCGATCGCGGTGATCCAGTCAGCTATTCCGGTGGCGCGGATCGAACTCGTCGACGACATCATGATGCGCGGCATCAATAGCCATTCGAAACTTGGTTATCGCGAAGCGCCGACTCTGTTCTTTGAGTTCCATGGCTCGGAAACGGGCGTTGCCGAACAGGCCGAAACGGCGGAGACGATCGCAGCTGATCACGGTGGGCGCGGTTTCGAATGGGCGAAGGCCGCCGAGCAACGCAGCCGGCTATGGCATGCCCGCGATAACACGCTCTACGCCGGCCTGGGCCTGAGGCCTGGCGCCCGCGCCATGATCACCGACGTCTGTGTGCCGGTGTCGCGGCTTGCAGAGTGCCTGACCGAAACGCGAAAGGATGCGGATGCGAGTGGTCTCGTGGCCCCGATCGTGGGCCATGTCGGCGACGGCAATTTCCACATGTTGATCCTGATCGACCCCGCGATCCCGACGACGTCGCTCGCGCCGAAAGCGCTCCACGCACGCATGGTCGCCCGCGCCATCGCCATGGAGGGTACCTGCACCGGCGAGCACGGTATAGGGCTCGGCAAGATCGGCTTCCTTGTCGACGAGCTCGGCGACGCGGTCGATGTGATGCGCAGCATCAGAGAGAGCGCTCGATCCGCAAGGGCTGATGAATCCGGGAAAGATCTTTGCCGAGGGAGCAGGCGCATGAGCATGGCGCTGCCGATCGAGGGTCTGGCGCCGCGCAAGAACATCGCGCCGCCCTTGCTCGAGCTGCGCGGCATCAGCAAGGAGTTTCCGGGCGTCAAGGCGCTGGATGACGTGTCCTTCGCCATCTGGCCTGGCGAAGTGCACATGCTGCTCGGCGAGAACGGCGCCGGGAAATCGAGCCTGATGAAGGTGCTGTGCGGCGCCTACAGCGCCGACAGCGGCGAGTTCAATTACAAGGGCGAGAGGGTCGCCATTGCGTCGACCGCCGATGCCCAGAAGCTCGGCATTGCCGTGATCTTTCAGGAATTCTCGCTTGTTCCCCATCTCGATATCGCGCAGAACATCTTCCTCGGCCGCGAGCCGAAAGGCCGCGTGCCCGGCACTATCGGCCGTCGCCGGATCCTCGCCGACGCCCAGCGCGTACTCGACTCGATCGGCTTCGACATCGATCCCTCGATCGCGGTCCACAAGCTTGGCGTGGCGCAACGGCAGATGGTGGAAATCGCCAAGGCGATCAGCCAGAACGCGCGCATCCTGGTCATGGACGAGCCGACGGCGGCGCTCTCCGACCGCGAGACTGAATTGCTGTTCGAACTGATCGCGCGGTTGAAGTCCGATGGCGTTGCCATCGTCTATCATCTCGCACCGTATGGCCGAGGTCTTCGCGCTCGGCGACCGCATCACCGTGCTGCGTGACGGGCGACGCATCGACGAGGTGCGTCCCGCCGATGTGACGCCAGACCAGCTTGTGCGCATGATGGTTGGCCGAACCGTGGACATGACCTATCCGCCGCAATTTTGCGGAAAGAGCCGGGCGAGATGCTGCTCGAGGTGAAGGGGCCTCACGGCGCCGTCCGGCATCGCCGACATCAACCTCGATGATACGCGAAGGCGAGATCGTCGGCTTGTGCGGATTGGTCGGATCCGGGCGCAGCGAAGTCGCGCGCGCGATTTTCGGCGCCGACCCGGTGACCGGCAGGCGATATCATCTTCGACGGTAAGCAAATCTCCGGCGAGCCCGACATGGCCGCCCGCCGCGGCATCGCGCTGATCCCCGAGAGCCGGAAGAGCGAGGGCTCGCGCTGTTGCGCTCGGTCACCGACAATCTCGTGGTGTCGGCGCTCCGCAAGCTGTTTCCGTATCGCTTGTTCGATCCCCGCCATGCGCAGCGCAGCCGCCGACGGCCTCATCAGGCAGCTACGGATCGCGACCCCAGAGCGCCCGCCAGACAGTAGGCCTGCTTTCCGGCGGCAACCAGCAGAAAGTCGTGATCGGCAAATGGCTGGCGGCGGGTTCGAAACTGTTCATTTTCGACGAGCCGACGCGCGGCATCGACGTCGGCGCCAAATCGGAGATCTTCGCTCTCATCGACCGGCTGGTCGCCGAGGGCGCCGCTGCGCTGATGATCTCATCCGAGCAGGCGGAAATCTGCCATGTCTGCGATCGTGCCTATGTGATGCGCGAAGGCCGCATCGCCGGCCATCTGTCGCGGGCGGAGCTGACCGAGGAAAACATCGTGAGATTGGGGATGCATCATGCGTGAGAGGCGCGCAACGTTTGCGCAATCCAATCCGCTGCAGCGGATACCCGGGCGTTGCGCTGGTGCTGGTATTCTTGATCACGATGTTCAGCGCGATCGCTCCGGGATCCTTTCGATCGCGAACCTTTCCAACGTGTTGGTGCAGTCAACCATCCTGATGATGCTGGCATTGCCGATGACGCTGATCATCATGACCGAGGGGCTCGACCTCTCGATGGGCGCCGTTCTCACGCTCACCTCACTCGTCGTTGCCATCGTTTCGCTGGCGAGCGGATCGATGCTCCTGGGGCTCGGCGCTGCAATGCTGGTCGGCGCCGCCTTCGGCACGCTCAACGGTTGGCTGGTCGCCATCCTCGGCATCCCGCCGTTCGTGGCGACACTGGGCACGCTCGGCATGGCGCAAGGCCTTTCGCTGATCGTCAGCGACGGTCAGAGCGTGGTCGGTATTCCGCCCAGCGTGAGTAATATCTACTCGGCGGTGGCACTTGGCGTACCGGTGCCGGTGGTCATGGCGCTCGCGACCTATGCCTTCTTTCATCTGCTGCTCTATCACACCCGCTTCGGCACCTACATCTTCGCCCTTGGCGGCAACCGGGAAGCGCTGAAATATGCGGGCCTCTCGCCCAATCGGCTGCTGATTGCCGTCTATGCGATCGGCGGCACCATGGCTGGAATCGCCGGCCTCCTGATGACCGCGCGCATGAACTCGGGCCATCCTACCGCCGGCCTTGGCCTCGAGTTCGACGCCATCGCCGCGGTCGCGGTCGGTGGCACTTCCTTCGAGCGCGGCAATGGATGGCTGCTCGGCACTGTGCTCAGAGTCATTGCGGTGGGCGTGCTGCGCAACGGACTTAACTTGATGGCGCTGCCATCGTCTGTGCAGGTTGCGAGTGTCGGTGTTCTCGTCATCGTTGCGTTGTTCCTGGATGGAATTCGGAGCAGGTCATGACCGACATCACCAAACAGTCTCTCTCTCCGCCGCGCGCCTTCCTCTCACAGGACGCGATCCAACTCTTCTATCGGTTGCTGGCTGCGCTCTGATTTGCGCCGCACTCTCCTTCTTGAACGATTCATTCCTCAGCGTAGGCAACCTGCTCAATGTGCTGCGCCAGGCGAGCCTGACCTTCTTCATCGCATCGGGGCTGACGCTCGTGGTCCTGACCGCCGGCCTCGACCTCTCGGTCGGCGCCAATGTCGCACTGTCTGCCTGTATCGCGGGCACCGTGATCCATGGGACCGGCTCGCCGCCGCTGGGGATCCTCGTCGGGCTTCTCGTCGGCGGTACCGTAGGGCTGCTCAACGGCATTATGGTGACAGCCCTTCGCATCCCCTCCTTCATCGCGACCTACGGAATGCTCTGGGTCCTGAACGGCCTCAGCTACTGGTACATGGCCGGAGAAACCATCCACGGCTTTCCAGCCGGCTTCCGCCAGATCGGCAGTGGCTATCTGTTCGGATTACCAATCCCGGTCTACCTGCTCCTGATCTTCCTCGCGATCGGCACGGCCTTCGCGCAGCGCACCACCTGGGGCCAGGAGATCTACGCGATCGGCGCCAATCCGGTCGCGGCGCGGTTGTCGGGGATTCCGGTCTCGCGCCGGCTGCTGCTGGTCTACACCGTGTCCGGCACGATGGCCGGGCTGGCGTCGATCATCTTCCTGTCTCGCCTCAACTCGGCTGAAGCCGATATCGGCGAAAGCCTGACGCTGCCGGCGATCGCCGCCGTGTTGATAGGTGGCACCTCGCTGTTCGGCGGCGTCGGCACCGTGTTCGGCACGTTCGTTGGCGCGCTGATCCTGACGCTGGTGCTGAACGGCATGAACCTGCTTTCCGTCAGCGCCAACTGGCAGCCGCTCGTCACTGGCGTGATCGTCATCCTCGCGGTCTGGCTCGACATGAAGACCCGCCGCCGCACGCAATGAAACTTTCTCGAACAAGGGTAGGAGACCATGAAACAACACCGGAAACTGGCCTGCGCCGCACTGCCGCTCCTTGTGGCCGGCGTACTCACGACGCCCGCGCGAGCAGATGGCGAGACCCTCGCGGTATTCACCAAGAACCAGACCAACCCTATTTCCAGACTGTGCGGGTCGGCGCGGATGTCATGGCGAAAGCCCTGAACGCGAAGACACTACACTATATCCCGACCAAGCCGGACAGCATCCTGAACAGCTGCAGCCAGATCGAGGACGTGGTGGTGAAGAAGCCAAGCGCCATTATCTTCATCCCGGTCGATTACAAGGCGATGGTGCCAGGCGTGGAGAAGATCAACGCCGCCAAGATCCCGATCGTCAACATTACCGACCGCTCCGCCGGCGGCAAATTCGTCTCATTCGTCGGCGCAGACGATTACAGCCTGGGTCTCGAAACCGCGCGCCATCTGCTCAAGACGCTCGGCGGAAAAGGCAACATCGTCATCATCGAGGGCGTCAAGGGTCGCTGACCAATATCGACCGCGTCCGGGGCTTCAACGACGCGTTGAAAGACAACTCGGGAGCCAAGCTGTTGGCGTCCCAACCCGGCAACTATCAGCGCCTGCAAGCACTGCAGGTGATGGAAAACCTGATGCAATCCAATTCGCAGATCGACGGGGTGCTCGCCGCCAACGACGCCATGGCGATCGGCGCCATCGAAGCGCTCGACGGAGCCAACCGCAAGGCCAGGTGGTCGGCATCAACGGCACCAAGGAAGCCGTCGACGCCATCAAGTCGGGCAAACTGCTCGCCAGCGGCGACTACAACGGCTTTTTCCAAGGTTGTCTCGGCACCATGATGGCGATCCGGTCGCTGCGCGATATGCCTGTCGTCACCGAGATCGTGCTGAAGCCGACCGTCATCACCAAGGACAATTATCAACCCTTCGACGCGCCGCTGGAGGCACGGACCTGCCCGTCATGGGAGGATGCCGCCAAGCTCGGTGGAAAATAGCCCGCCTTTCGCCCGGAATCGTAACGGCCGTCGCAACGGCCGTTACACTTTACAACAATTGTCTGGAGACCCCCATGCTGTTCGCGATTCACGCCATCGATCAACCCGAAGCACTGCCGACCCGCCTTGCGAACTACGAAGCACACAAGGCGTTCCTGTCGAATACTTCACGCTTCGGCGTCAAGATCGTGATGTCAGGCCCACTCGTTTCCGACGACGGTCAGACCATGATCGGGAGCCTGTTCCTGATTGAGGCGCCGAGCCGCGCCGAAGTCGAAGCCTTCAACCGCGCCGATCCCTTTGCCGCTGCGAGCATCTGGGAGAAGGTGTCGATCACCGGGTTCATTCGTCGCCAAGGTTGAGTGAGCGGATCAAACTGCACGATACCGCTGCTGACCGGGAAGTGCTGGCATCCCCTTTTTCCACCTGCACGACCTTGACCAGACCGCTTATCCGCATCGGAGAGCGCCTTTCACACCGTAACGCAAAGGCGGATATTGGCTACGCCGCTTTTGCCGGTCCGCGGCGAGTTGTGGAACGCATCGGACGGCGCGGCGCTCGGCAGGCATGATTGTTTCGACCATCTGGTCGAGCAGACGGACGAACGTCTTGCGATCCTTCGCGCCGAGCGGGAGCTAAAGCGTTTTTCCACTTTCTCTGAATCGAAGGGATTCACAAAGAGCCGCGAATAAGATTCTGTGGCCTTCTCGGACTGAGGAGGCCTGCAATGGGGTATTCGAACGATCTGCGAGTTCGAGTGATCCAGGTAGTTGAGGGTGGCGCGGCAGCGAGCGCAGCGGCAAGACAGTTTGTGATTGGGAACTCGACGGCGATCCGCTGGACGAAGCTACTGCGTAAAGTATCCCCCAACCGAAGCGGAATGGGAGTTTGCGGCGCGCGGCGGCCTCGACGGCGCCGAGTTCGCGTGGGGCGATGAGTTCACGCCTGAGTGGCCGCCACATGGCCAATACCTGGCAGGGCGAATTTCCTGGCCAGAACACCAGCGGCGGACGGCTTCGAGCGCACCTCTCCGGTCACCGCGTTCCCGCCGAACGGTTACGGGCTGTACGACATGATCGGCAACGTCTGGGAGTGGACGGCCGACTGGTACTCGCCGCGGCACCGAGGCCGACGCGCCAAAGGCCTGCTGCATTCCGCAGAACCCGCGCGGCGGGCGTGAGGCTGGCAGCTACGATCCCCGAACAACCAACGTCAAAGATTCCACAGAAGGTCATCAAAGGCGGCTCGCATTTGTGCGCGCCGAACTACTGCCGACGCTACCGGCCGGCGGCGCGCCATGCGGAGCCGGTCGATACCTCCACGAAGTCATCTTGGCTTTCGATGCATCAGGCGAGGAGCCTCTGACGCATCATAAACAGGGAGAGCGACGCCATGTTTGATTGCATACCAAAGGACAAGGTCATCATACGAAAAGTCTCCCGCCGCTGCAGGCCCCCAGAAAGCTACAACCTCAGTGGCATCCTGGACCAGGTCAAGAAGGCCACTGCCAGCCACGCGGGTGATTAGCACGCTCTGACGAACCTGATGTCGCACCAGGCGGGCGCCCCACGTTGGGGCGTCCGCACACGACCGGTAAAGCAATGACATGCGCTTACCCGTCCAATCCCCTCGAGAGACCGTCAACCTGACCCATGCACTTGGGCAGTGAAAGAATGGAGTTGCTCATGGCCATGAAGAGTCGAACTGGCTGCATGATCATCGCCCTCCTGCTCTGCGGGGCAGCGCCGGCGCTGGCCCAGACCACGCCTGCGACGCCGGAGCACGTGCCGCTGCAGAAGACGATCGGCCAAGCCGGCCCGGATATCGTGCCGTCGTTGATCGTGATGAATGCCCGCGGCGCCAGCCTGCAGGGCGGGAAACTGACACTCACCGGCGCGGCGCCCAACTCGATCGTGTTCGCGGACCGCCCGGTGCGGGCGGCAGGGCATTCGCTCACGACCGACCTGCTGCAGGAATGGTCGCCAAACAATGAGAGCGATGAGAGCTTTACCAAGGATCCGCCGAACGCCACCGTCTCGGTGTTCAGCGCGGACGGGTCGAAAGTCCGCGACGCGGTCGTGGTGCTGAAGACGGCGAAGCTCGAGGGCGACCGGCTGACCTTCGACGTGGACGTGCTCGAAGGCGACCTGTCCGGCGGCGACGGCCCGGCGGCGCTCTTCATCGATCGTTTCGGCTTCGGCGGCTTCCACGCGGGCGGCTTCCACGCCGGCGGCTTCCGGCGGCTTCCACGCCGCGGGCTTCCGCGGCGGCTTCGATCGTGTGGGGCTGTCGGCGTCGCGGTCGGCGCTGTCGGCGTCGGCTACCATCCCTACGTCGCACGCGGCGCCTGGTATCGGGAGCTCCTATGCAGCTGCTGCGGTCGGCGGCGCTGCGCTCGGTGCGGCGGCGGTCGGTGCCGCGGCGGCGAACGCATATCCGTACTGCGGCTATTACCCCTACCCGCCTTGCTACTGAAGCAACGCGAGCGATGCGGGCTAACACCATCGTGGCTACCGGCGATGGTGCGCTGGCCCGGCCTGGTGCCGCCGGGTACCGAAATCAACGAGATCTTCTTTCAGTTGAGGATCAGCGACCACATTGGTCGCGCCGCTGGCGAGCCGACAAGAGTTCTACAATTACCAGAACCGTGAAGCCTGAGATGTCGCGGCAATGCTGGCGTAGAACTCAAGCTGGTCCCGGTTTCGTTCCTGCCGCGCCAGAAAGTCCCGGCTCATTCTCCGTCGAACAGGCCATGGAGAAGCTCAGGAACCCGCCTGCGAATAACTAGCCAGAATCGCGCATCATCAGATATGTTGAGGTGACACATGCAACCGATCATTTCCTCAGGTATCGACCGCCGCAAGCTCCTGTCGGCGTTAGCGGTACTGCCGGCCTTGTCCGGACTCCCCTTATCGCCTCAGCGCAGGCGCAAACCGCAGCATCGGACAGCGCTCTGCCATCGTGGAACGATGGACCGGCGAAGCAGGCAATCCTCGAACTTCGTCGCGAGACACCACGGAACGGGCAAGCCCGAAATTTGTTGCCGCCGGAAGAGCGCATTGCCACGTTCGATCAGGACGGCACGCTGTGGGTCGAACACCCAGTTTATTCGCAGGTCGTGTATTGCTTGGACCGCGTGCCCGCTCTGGTCGAGAAAGATCCGAAACTCAAGGACGTCGAGCCGTTCAAGACGGTCCTCTCGGGTAACCGCGAGGCAATTGCCAAGCTATCGCTGCATGATCTTGAAAAGATCCTCTTCGCCACACTTACCGGCATGTCTGTCGACGAGTTCGATGCGGAAGCTAGAAAATGGCTGACAAGCGCCAAGGACGGACGCTGGAAGCGACCCTACACCGACCTCATCTACCAACCAATGCTTGAAGTCATGCAGTATCTTCGAAGCAGCGGTTACAGGACTTACATTGTGACCGGCGGCGGCCAGATTTTGTGCGAATTTATAGCGACCGTGTGTACGGCATCCCGCCCGAACAGGTGGTGGGTACGGCTGCTGGCACAAAGTTCGGATACCAGAAGGACGGTACGCCGTTTCTAACCAAAGAGCCTAAGCTACTTCTTTACGATGACAGCGCAGGGAAACCGGAAGGCATCCATTTGATGATCGGCCGGCGGCCTCGCGCGGCGTTTGGGAATTCGGACGGTGATCGGGAAATGCTAGAATACACCGGTGCCGGCGATGGTGCGCGGCTGATGATGTTGGTCCTGCACGACGACGCAACACGTGAATATGCCTATGGCCCGGCGCAAGGCCTGCCGGACACCAAGGTCGGCACCTTCACGCAGGCGCTCTATGACGAAGCAAAGAAGGAAAACTGGACGGTAATCAGCATGAAGAATGACTGGAAGCGGATTTTCTCGTTCGACTAGAGGAGCAGAGCAATGAGTGATCTTGTCGTGATTGCATTCCCAACCGAGGCGAAGGCGGAGGAAGTTCGTCAAAAATTGCTGGCCATGCAGAAGGAGTATTTGATCGAACTCGGTGATGCCGTGATCGCCGTGAAGGACAGCAAAGGACAAATCAAACTAAATCAACTGATCAACACCACGGCTGCCGGTGCGGTTACTGGCGCCTTCTGGGGCTCGCTGATTGGCCTGATCTTTTTGATGCCGCTGGCTGGCGCTGCCCTTGGCGCAGCGTCCGGCACGCTCAGCGGATATTTGACTGATATAGGCATCAACGACAAATGGATGAAAGAGACCGCTGCCGCCATTCAACCTGGAACCGCGGCGCTCTTCGTACTGGTGCGCAAAGTCACGGCAGACAAGGTTCTTGACAGGCTCAAAGGCGAAGGCGGCACGGTGCTAAAGACTTCTCTCGACCACACCAAGGAAGCCGCCTTGCAAGCGGCCCTGGCGGAGGTCAAAGCGGCGGTACCGGCTTCGCCTCCTGATTTGCCCGGCGTTTGAAAGCGACCGCTCGACAACTTGCCGGGGTTTCGCGTGCTCGGCATTTCGCCGCGATCGCTCGAAGAAGAACTCGAAGCGATGCTCAAGCAAAGCAAATGAGGAAATTCAGCAAACTGCACAAGAGGCCCGTACCAGCTAGAGGCTGGGAGGGCTGGTCGAGTCTTGATAGTGGCACGGCGAAGAAGGTAGTTACGCCGGCGGTAGGCACAGCCTCCACTTTCCTCATTTTTAGGACGCAGCAGCGCGGAAAATCTGAGCTACAAAGACCGCCAACCCGAAGCTCGCAAAGCCCGCACTATTTGCTATTTTCCCGTCTGTGCCGGACGACACCACCGATTGTCAGGTTCGGAGTTGGCTCGTCAGCACTACGCTGGGGTCGTGCGATAAAGAGCCTCTCCTTAGGAAGCGTTTCCGCGACCGTTCGTGGCAGGCCTAAATTGGCAGCCAACACATCGGGCGGATTCGAGGCTACCCATGCGCTGAGGTCATGGGAATGATAGTGCCCGTTGTTGAATCCGACCAGCAAGCGCAAGATCCCGCTACCGGTGTTGCGGATGTAGTGTCCGGCGCCCATCGGCACGTAACCGATGTCACCCGTCACGAATTGTTCGGTTACTGCGTGACCCATTCCCAAATAAACAGCCATCTCAGCCGCACCCTCAAGATAGTATTGCCACTCGTCGGCGTGGGGATGCCAGTGAAGCTCACGCATGGCGCCCGGCTCGATCTCCAGCACGGAGCAGGACAATGTGGTCGAGATCGGAAACTCATCCGCGGTAACCGTCCACTGCGCGCCGCCGCCCGGCACGCGCCGCGGCTGCTGGGCGCCTAATGGATAGCGGTGCGTCGTTGAAAGTGTCGGCTTCGCCCGGGGCGTAGCACGTGCGAAGGAGTCATCGGGAACGGCCCCCTCTGCAAAGTAAGTCTCTCCCTTCGGAAGCTTGGCCACCCACTCCATACCGAGGCCGAGGCTCTGTGAGACGACGGCAGGCGACGTATGGGCTAACCAATCAGTAATACTAAGTGTATGATCCTCAGCGAAGGCGCCGTTGTCGAACATCAGAATGAAATGGCACTCGCTTGGCCCGGTCCCCTGGATGGAATGACCCCAGCCGCGAGGGAAATACCAAACATCGCCCGGCCCGAACGTATCGGTCGCCGCTCCGTCGGGGCTCAATACAGTGGTGCGGCAACTGCCAGACACGACGTAACCCAACTCGGCAGCAGTCGTGTGCCAATGCAGTTCGCGCAGGCAACCGGGTTGCAAGCGCATAGAGGCGCCGGCGATGCCCTGGCTAACAGGGAACTGCCGGACAGATGCGCCCCGTACGAGACCGCCACAGCTAGTGTGCGGCGGTTGCTGTTCCAAGCGGTAGCGGAACGATGGCAGAGTCGGGTTGCTCATATCTGATCTCCTGGCCGCAATATCGGCACTCGCTCGACTTCGCGCAGTTGCGCCGCGGTCCCTAGAGCTACAGCGATGGCGTACCGGCGGTCGAGTGCAGTCGAGGCGCGGTCCGATCGACTGAGAAGCAGCCAAGCGCCAATGCCGAGCGTCGGGTCGAGAACCGCAAACGCCAGCAGAAAATGAGGAAAACTCCCGCGATGGCCAAGGGTACGAGCACCAAGGGAACGAGCACCACTCTGTCCAATACGCTGGCGGCGACGATCCGTCTGCCGCCGGAGAGGCCACCGAATAAATAGAGCCAGCCAATGACCATCACGGTCATGCCCATTACGCGGATGAGTGCTGCCTCGTTTCCAACGAACGCCGCATCCCTGAAGATGGTCTGCACCATTCCGGGCCAAATAAGTACCAGGGCTCCGAACCCCAAATAGATCAGGCCGTTCATTGCCGTGTATTTTGATGTGATCGCCTGATCGAACGGTCGCTCAAGAAGATCCTTCATAAGTGACATACTGCAACCTCCGATTATGAAGTTGTTGGCCCAGTACACGGCTCCGGTTCACGGGTGGGGTACCAGTTACCTTGTTTGCGTGCTGTGCGTTTCGGCCGGTTTGCGTCACCGCGCTGGGCGTGAGCGAACGATACCTGCGAAATGTTTTTCAAAGGGTCCACGGTATGCCGCCAGCAACATAGGCGGTTCGGAAAAATCCGAAGCCGCCTATGCTTGCTGAGCCTACGGAGAGCGATTTCTATAGCCTCAGCGTAGTAGTAACCCGAGGCGGAGAATGGATGTTTGACCAAGCGGCCGTCCATTGGACCAAAGGGCAATGATGCTGCGGCACCTAACATAGTAGGATCTTGCTAACCGTCCGTGAGGAGGGCCACACGCCGGATGAGAAAAACACTGTTCTGCAAGCAAACTGAACATTCCATGCATTTGGCGTGGCGCCTTTTTGACGCCCGAAAAAGGAAGGGTGACGCCATGTTTTGCTGCACGCACAAGGAGGCCGATGCCCCAAGGCCTGCTGTATCCCGGTGAACCCGCGTGGCGGCCGCGAGGACACGAGCTACGACGGATGCCTGCCCGAGATCAGGATTCCTCGCAAGGTGCTTAAGGGCGGTTCACATCTGTGTGCGGCAAATTACTGCCGCCGCTACCGCCCGGCCGCGCGTCATCCTGAGCCGGTGGACACCTCGACCAGCCATGTGGGGTTCCGCTGCATCATCAGGCAGGCGGGAGCAGCGCCATGAGCGATGCCGCTCCGCAGGAACTGGGCGTCCTGGCCAAGCTGGTCATCGTGCTCGCTATCGTGCTGATCGTCGCCGGCGTGCTGTGGCACGGCGTTACGGGCGAAGTCTTACGACAATTCTGGCACGACCTGATCGAACGGCCGGACGGGCCGATGAGGTTCCGCTTCTTCCTGCAGCCGCTGATGGCTGCGATCGCTGCTATCCACGATGGACGCGGGGACGCGCGGGCCGGCCGCTCGCCGTATTTCGTGACGGTGCTGCGCAATCCGCAGGAACGCGTTGGACGGCTGCGCGAGGGATTAAACGCGACCGCCAGAATCATCCTTCTGGGGATGGCGATGGACCTAATCTATCAGCTCATCGTGTTCAAGACATTCTATCCAGATCAGGCGCTCGTCGTCGCGTTGCTGCTCGCATTTGTCCCGTACCTGATCATCCGAGGGCTCGGTTTTGCGCGTCGCGCGGTCGCGCATCCGCGGACCGCGCGGTGAGGGCACCGACATGAATCGTCAGCAATAAGGAACCCGGCATGGCAGACCCACACTCCGCCCCAAGCGCGGGTAGGTTCGAGGTAAGAGCAACCGCAGACACCCACTTTGGCTGGATCCGTACCCGCCTGAGCGTCGAGCGCACGATGATGTCGTGGATACGGACGGCAGTCGCGCTGATCGGCTTCGGCTTCGCAATCGTCCAGTTCTTCGAACGCTTGGAACAGATGCCCGGAGCCCGACCTGCTGCTTATCCAGACGCACCGCGGGACCTCGGGCTGGCACTGATCTCATGCGGCGTCCTGGCGCTACTCATCGCGGTTTGGCAGTACTTGTGGGGCATTCGTTACCTTTGGAGCGAAACGTTCGCCCCAGTTGCCGGACTGACAAGGGAGGGAAAGCATACGCCGGTTATCGCCATCGCCCTCCTCCTCATCGGCATCGGCGTGTTTGCCTTCTTTGCCGTGCTGCTGCGCCTTGTGTAGCCGCCGGGGAAACTGCGAGTGAAAGGGGTTCCGCAATGACCGACTCAAGCCCGACCATCGTAGAAAGGTTCATCAGCATGAGCGTGAAAGCGAAGCTCTTACCTTCGAAGGGCGGTTGCCCCTCGACAGTGGAAAACCTGCTTGTAAGCAAACAAGGGAGGCGCAAAATGAATCGCAGACTCGAACTCTTCAGCATCGTGCTCTTTGCGCTAAACGCGGGCGTGGTGGGCGGAGGGTCACCTCCTCGCTTGCGGACGAGGCCGGAGTCGAGGTGGGCGTCGGCGAGTTGCGCGGCGAAATTCTGTCGCTCTTTGCGCCTGCGGGTGCCGTAGCGACGGAAACGAACCCAAATTACAAGGGCGCTGCGGCGCCCGCGCCTGCGGCTCCTCCCTCGCCGGCCGCCGCGGACTGGCCGAGCTACAACAAGACGCTGACTTCCGAGCGCTTCTCCGACCTCAGCCAGATCAACACGAAGAACGTCGCCAAGCTCAAGGTCTTATGTACCTACGACACCTGGCGATTGACGAGCTTCGAGACCGGCCTGATCATGGTGGAGGGCGCGCTCATCGGTACGACCGAATTCGATATTTTCTCGATCGACCCCTCGACCTGCGCCGAGAACTGGCGCACGCACGAGGAATATCCGGCCTACATTCTGCCGACCAATCGGGGCGCGGCCTACCTCGACGGCATGTTGTTCCGTGGGACCCAGGACGGGCGCGTGCTGGCCTATGACTTCAAGACCGGCAAGCGGCTCTGGGAGACGACGATCGGGGACGTGAAAAAGGGCGAAGACGTGCCGGCGGCACCGATCGCCTGGCAGGGCCTCGTCTTCATCGGCAACGCCGGCGGAGACTTCAAGGGCGCCAAAGGGCACATGTACGCGCTCGACGCCAAGACCGGCAAGATTGTGTGGCAATTCTTCCTCGTGCCCAAGACCGAGGGCGATACTGTTCGCGGGCCTGAGGGCGCCTCGCCGCTCGACAATTCGACTTGGAAAAACGTGCCTGGCGCTCCGATCAGCGGCAGGGGAACCTGGACTTCTACGACCTTGGACCCGGCTTCCGGGCTCTTGTATGTGCCCGTTGGCAATCCCGCGCCTGACTACGACAACAGCGTCCGCCAGGGGACAATCTCTTCACCGGCTCCGTCGTTGTCCTCGACGCCAAGACCGGCGCTTACAAGAACCATTTCCAGCTTGTGCCCAGGGATTGGCACGACTGGGACGTCTCCAACCCGCCGGCTCTTGATCAAGACGAGGGGGGCAAGAGGCTCATGGCGGTGGCGCCGAAGGACGGACACCTTTACGGCTTTGATCTTGCCGACAACAAGCTCTTGTACCGGACGCCGGTGACGAGAATCGAGAATGTGGAAGAGCCCTTCGCTGTCGACAAAGACGTCCATTTTTGTCCGGGCGCGGCGGGCGGGAGGAATGGAACAGCCCGGCCTACGACCCTCTGACCAATTTCATCTTCACCGGCCAGGTCGACTGGTGCACGACGGTGAAGTTGCAGACCAGGGAAGAAGTCGTGGCTGTCCCGCTCGGGCAACTGTGGACGGGAGAGAAGTCCCTCAATCCGTTCAACGTGTTCGGAAAGTTCTCGCGTGCCGACGGCGTCTGGGCGGGATGGCTTCACGCCGTCGACGCCGACACGGGGGTGTGGAAGTGGAGGCTGAAGTCCAATTATCCGATCATGGGCGCCGTGACGCCGACCGCTGGGGGCCTTGTGTTCTTCGGCGACATGGGCGGCAATTTCTATGCGCTTGACGCGGCAACCGGCCAGAAGCTGTGGGGCCAGAAGATCGGCGGCGCGATCGGCGGCGGGGTGATCACTTATACGGTGAACGGCGCTCAGAAAGTCGCGGTGGCGACCGGCTACGTATCTCCCGCCTTTCCTGCCGAAATCCGGAGAGCGAAGATCGCTATCCTCGGTCTCGAGGGCAACTGAAGCAGCCGACGGCGGCGCCGGCCGCCGCGCGAGCCAATGAGGAGCCTGGTCATGGAGCTTGATCCCGTTCTGCTGTCGCGCGTGCAGTTCGCCTTCGTCATCAGCTTCCATATCATCTTCCCAGCCTTCACCATTGGGCTCGCCGCATGGCTTGCAACCCTCGAAGGCGTGCGGTTGTTGACCGGCAACCAGCTCTATCGGCGGATCTTCGACTTCTGGCTCAAGATATTTGCTCTGTCGTTCGGCATGGGCGTGGTCAGCGGCATCGTGATGGCCTTCCAGTTCGGCACCAACTGGAGCGTACTGGCCGAGCGCACCGGATCGATCCAGGGGCCGTTGCTGGGCTATGAGGCCTTCACTGCCTTCATGTTGGAAGCAACATTCTTCGGCGTCGTGCTCCTCGGTCGCGACCGCGTGCCGCCCTGGTTCTACTTTCTCTCCTGTTGCATGGTCTCGCTCGGCACCATGTTCTCGTCGTTCTGGATCCTCGCCAACAACAGTTGGATGCAGGTGCCGCTCGGCCACACGATCGTCGACGGCAGGATTATCCCGGCAGACTGGTGGGCGATCACGACCGGACCGATCATGCGGGTGCGCTGGCCCCACATGCTGCTCGCCGCCTTTCTGACAACGGGCATGTGCGTGGCGGCCACCGGCGCCTGGTACCTGCTGCGTGGCAAGGACGTGCCGGAGTCGCGCGCGATGCTGAACTGGGGCCTGGGACTGGTCGCGGTGCTGATCCCGATCCAGCTCTTCTTCGGCCACTTGACGGGCCTCTACGTGCTCAAGCATCAGCCTGCGAAGTTCGCGGCGATCGAGGCGCGCTGGAAGACCCAGCAGCCGGCAAGCGAGGTGCTGATCGCTCTGCCCGATCCATTCGAGGAGCGGAATCTCTTTGCGATCGAAATCCCCAGGCTCGGCAGCTTCATCGCCTCCGGCAATTGGACCGCGCGCGAGATTGGGTTGGAGACCTTCCCGCCCGAAGACCGCCCACCGGTGATCATTCCCTTTTTCGCGTTCCGCATCATGGTGGGAATGGGCCTGATAATGCTCGCGGTATCCTGGTTTGGAAACTTTCTGCGCTGGCGCGGCCGGCTGGAGAGCACTCGCTGGTTTCTGTGGGTGGCGTTCCTCGCCTTCCCGACCGGCTTCATCGCCATCCTCACCGGCTGGTTCACCGCCGAAGTCGGCCGCCAGCCTTGGGTAGTCTACGGCCTCCTGCGCACGAAGGATGCTGTAACGCCGTCTTTGACGACGGGTGACGTGCTGTTTTCGCTGGCGTGCTACGTCATCGCCTACGCGACCATATTCAGCTTTGGTCTATTTTTCATTTACCGACTTTTGCGGGATGGCCCTGGGCGCGATGCGTCGGACCGGGCGAAAATGACTCCGGCCCGGCCGCTGGCTGTTGCAATGCAATCCTCCACGGAGGAACCCCGATGAGTGCGACGGACCCCTCAGCGCTAGCCCTGTTCTGGCTCGCCGTGATCGGCTTGGCGATTCTCGCCTATGTCGTCCTGGACGGCTTTGACCTGGGCGTCGGGATCGCTTTTTGGCGCCACCAAAGACGAGGCGCTGCGGGATGAAATGATCGCCTCGATTTCTCCATTTTGGGACGGCAACGAGACTTGGCTGATCGTGGTGGGCGCCACGTTGTTCGCGGCCTTCCCCGCCGTCTACGCAGTGTTCCTGGGGGCCTTTTACATCCCGGTGCTGCTGCTCCTCTTGGCACTGATATTCCGCGGCGTCGCGTTCGAATTCCGCGCTCCGGAGCAGCGCATGCGCAGGGATTCTGGGATCGCGGTTCTTCGCTGTCGGCTCGCTCGTGGCGGCCTTTGTCCAAGGCGCTGCGGTCGGAGCCATGATCCGCGGGATACCGGTCGTGAACGGCCAGTTTTCCGGCAGCCCGTTCGACTGGGTCGCAGGCGTTTGCGATTCCTGTACCGGGATCGGCCTCGTGCTTGGTTATGCCCTGCTGGGCGCGGGCTGGCTGGTCCTCAAGTCCGAAGATCGAGCTACGCAGCTGGGCTGCGCAGTCGCATACCGGTGGCTTGCCGGTGCGGTTGTTGCGGTCCTGTGCTGTTGCCGTGGCGTGATGGCATTCACGATCGGGCTACAGCATCGACTGCGAAGCCTCTTTCTCGACCGTCCCTGGGGTTTCTGTCTTTCCGCTGATCGGCATGCTCGCGATCGTCGGCATTTTTCAGGTGCACGTCAGCTTCGCGACTGGCATGGCCGTTCGCCATGACGGTCGTGCTCTTCTTCGTCGCCGCCTTTCTGAGCCTCGGCGGTGATGTTCTGGCCGTACATGATTCCCTACAGCGATCACGGTGGCGCGCGCGGCGGCGCCGCGAGGCTTCCTTGTCTTTCCTGTTTTACGGCGGTGCCGGACTGTTCGTGCTGCCGGTGATCGCCGCCTACACCGATCGGTCGTCTACTGGATGTTTCGCGGTAAGCAGTTCGCAAGGGCTACGCCCGACGAGCGCGCCGCCCTACCGTAAAGCGATCGTAATGCACGGAGAGTCATGCCCCTCTACTACACCTGGAACTGCAATACCAACAGGAGGAGATTGAAATGGCCAAGACAGGAACAAACCGAACATCCTCGTCATCTGGGGCGACGACATCGGCATCTCGAACCTGAGCTGCTATTCGCACGGGCTGATGGGCTACCAGACGCCCAACATCGACCGCATCGCCAAGGAAGGGATGATGTTCACCGATTCGCTACGGCGAGCAGTCGCTGCACCGCCGGACGCTCGTCGTTCATCACCGGGCAGAGCGTCTATGCGCACCGGCCTTTCCAAGGTGGGCATTCCGGCGGCGCCGATCGGCATGAACGAGAAGATCATCACCATCGCAGCGGCGCTGAAGAACCAGGGCTACGCGACCGGGCAGTTCGGCAAGAACCACCTCGGCGACCTGAATCACATGCTGCCGACCAACCACGGCTTCGACGAGTTCTTCGGCAACCTCTACCACCTGAACGCCGAGGAAGAGCCGGAGATGCACGACTACCCGACCGGAGAAAGGACTTCCCGAAGTTCCGCGATGACGTTCGGTCCGCGCGGCGTGATGCATTCCTGGGCGACCGACAAGGACGACCCGACCGATGAGCCGCGCTGGGGCAAGGTCGGAAAACAGAAGATCGAGGACACCGGCCCGCTGACGAAAAAGCGGATGGAGACCTGCGACGACGACTTCGTCGCGGCGGCAACGGACTTCATCAAGCGCCAGAACAAGGCTGGCAAGCCCTGGTTCGTGTGGCTCAACACGACGCACATGCACCTGTACACGCACACGAAGCCCGAGAGCCTGGGCCAGGCCGGGACGCTGGCAGTCGCCTTACCACGACACGATGATCGACCACGACAAGAACGTCGGCCAGATGCTCGACCTGCTCGACGAGCTCGGCATCGCGGACGACACGTTCGTGATGTACTCGACCGACAACGGCCCGCATCGCAACTCGTGGCCCGACGGCGGCATGACGCCGTTCCGCAGCGAGAAGAACACCAACTGGGAGGGCGCGTTCCGCATCCCGATGGTGGTGCGCTGGCCGGGCAAGATCAAGGCCGGCAGATCTCGAACGAGATCGTCCAGCACCACGACTGGTTCCCGACGTTTCTCGCCATGGCCGGCGATCCCGACGTCGTCGAGAAGCTCAAGAAGCGGCTACCAGGCGATCGGGCGCACCTACAAGAACCACATCGACGGCTACAACCTGCTGCCCTACCTCACCGGCAAGGCGAAGGAGAGCCCGCGCAAGGTGTTCATGTACATCAGCGACGACGGCGACATCCTGGGCTCTGCGCTACGACAACTGGAAGGTCGTGTTCATGGAGCAGCGCTGCCACGGCACGCATGCAGGTGTGGGCCGAGCCGTTCACGCGGCTGCGGGTGCCGAAGTTCTTCAACCTGCGGACCGATCCGTACGAGTTCGCGGACGTCGACGTCCGAACACCTACTACGAGTGGCTCATACACCACATCTACGTTCTCTACGGCGCGCAGGCGATCGCGCCGCAAGTTCGCTGCGACACGTTCAAGGACTTCCCGCCGATCCAGAAGCCGAACACCTTCACGATCGACGATGCGATCAGGCGATGCACGGCGCGCGGCCGCGGTGGCTGACACGGTCGGCCGGGTGGCGAGCGCGTCGTCGCCCGCCTGGCCTGCGCCACCGCTCAGCCGCTGGGATGTTCTAGCGAGGGTCGATCGATGGTCGACCAGGGAACGCAGCCACACCGATTCGAAGTCAGGCCGACCGCGGACACTCACTTCGGGTGGCTGCGCACTCGCTTGAGCGTCGAGCGCACGCTCATGTCGTGGGTGCGGACATCGGTGTCGCTGATCGGCTTCGGCTTCACGATCGTGCAGTTCTTCGAACACCTCCACGCGATAGCGGGCGTCGCCCCGGCTCTTCGGCCGGAGGCGCCTCGGTATCTGGGGCTGGCGCTCATCGCGGCCGGTGTGGTCGCGCTGCTCATCTCGGTCTGGCAGTACCGGTTGGTGGTGCACTACCTGTGGAGCGAGGAATACGAACCCGTCGCCGGATTGGGTGACGTCGTCCGGATGACGCCCCTGTATGCGGTTGCGATCGCGCTGATCTTCATCGGGCTGTTCGCGTTCGGGGCGGTGTTCATCCGCGCGGTGTAGAGGTTCACCGAGACGAGAGTTAACGACGGAAATCGCTCGTGGAAATCAACTCGCCGACGCAAGACGACAAGCTCGTCGAGGGTTCGCCTCCGCCCGGCAAGCCGCCGGCCGAAGGCATGGTCTGGATTCCGGGCGGGACCTTCCTCATGGGGTCCGATCGCCACTACCCGGAGGAGGCGCCCGCGCACAAGGTGACCGTGAACGGTTTCTGGATGGATCGGTACGCCGTGACCAACGCGGACTTTCGCCGCTTCGTCGAGGCGACCCGGTACGTCACGCTCGCCGAGCGGCCCGCGAACGCGGCGGACTATCCCGGCGCGAAGCCTGAACTGCTCGAACCCTCGGCGGTGGTCTTCCGCAAGACCGCGGGCCCGGTCGACCTGCGGAATCCCCACAACTGGTGGACGTACGTGCGGGGTGCCGACTGGCGGCATCCGCAGGGGCCGGGCAGCAGCCTCCAGGGGCTATGGAAGCATCCGGTGGTGCACGTGGCCTACGAGGACGTCGAAGCGTATGCGAAATGGGCTGGAAAGGAGCTGCCGACGGAAGCCGAGTGGGAATTCGCCGCGCGGGGCGGGCTCGAAGGCGCGGAGTACGCGTGGGGAGACGAGTTCACGCCCGGCGGAAAGTCCATGTGCAACACCTGGCAGGGCGAGTTCCCGTGGCAGAACTTGCGCGAGCGACGGCTACGAGTGGACCGCGCCGGTCGGGTCTTTCCCGCCGAACGGCTATGGGCTGTACGAGATGGCGGGCAACGTCTGGGAATGGACGACGGATTGGTATCAGGAGCACGGCAAGATCGAGCACGCCTGCTGCACGCTGGAGAACCCCGGGGCGGGGAGGCGGAGCAGAGCTACGACCCACGCCTGCCCCACGTTCGCATCCCGAGAAGGTGATGAAGGGCGGCTCGTACTTGTGCGCGCCGAACTACTGCCGGCGCTACCGGCCGGCGGCGCGCATGGCGCAACCCGTGGATACCGCGATCGGCCACCTCGGATTCCGCTGCATCGTGCGTGTCGCAAGCGCTTCATGACAATAGCAATCGCCCGGGGAGGCACGATGGAAGAGCTTCTTGCATCACATCGCGCATTACGTGGCGCTCGTGCTCGAGGCGCCAAGTCGCAAGTCGCGGTCGCAAACGACCGCTAACCGAAAGGAGTAAGGCATGGCAAAGACGGACAAACCCAATATCCTCATCCTCTGGGGCGACGACATCGGCATCTGGAACATCAGCCACTTCAGTCGCGGCATGATGGGCTACCGGACCCCGAACATCGACCGCATCGCGAAGAAGGGGTGACCTTCACCGACTACTACTCGCAGCAGAGCTGCACCGCCGGCCGCGCGTGCTTCATCTGCGGCCAGAACCCGATCCGCACCGGCCTCACCAAGGTCGGCATGCCCGGCGCGACGGTCGGACTGCAGAAGGAAGATCCGACCATCGCCGAAGCTGCTCAAGCCGCTCGGCTACGCCACCGGCCAGTTCGGCAAGAACCACCTCGGCGATCGCGACGAATTCCTGCCGACGCGTGCACGGCTTCGACGAATTCTTCGGCAACCTCTATCACCTGAACGCCGAGGAAGAGCCCGAGCTGCCCGACTATCCCAAGGATCCGGAGTTCAAGAAGCAGTTCGGGCCGCGCGGCGTGCTCCACTGCATGGCCGACGGCAAGGGCGGGCAGACGATCGAGGACACCGGCCCCTCGACCAAGAAGCGCATGGAAACGATCGACGAGGAGATCACCGACCGCGCGCTCGCGTGGATGGAGAAGCAGGCCAAGGCGGACAAGCCGTTCTTCCTCTGGTACAACTCGACGGCCATGCACTTCCGTACCCACGTCGCCGCAAAGAATATCGGCAAGAGCGGCCAGGACCCGTACAGCGATCGCATGGTCGTCCACGACGAGCAGATCGGCCATGATGCTCGACAAGCTCGATGAGCTGGGCATCGCCGACAACACCATCGTCATGTACTCCACCGACAACGGACCGGAGAACGACACCTGGCCCGACGGCGCCACCACGCCGTTCCGCGGCCAGAAGGACTCCAACTGGGAAGGCGGCTGGCGCGTGCCGTGTTTCATGCGCTGGCCGGGCAAGATCAAGGCCGGACTCGGTGCTGAACGGCATCGTGTCCCACATCGACATGTTCCCGACCTTGCTCGCTGCCGCCGGCAATCCGGACGTGACCAAGCAGCTCCTCGATGGCTGCACGGTGGGCGGAAAGAAATTCAACGTCCATCTCGACGGCTACAACATGATTCCCTACCTGACCGGCGAGGTGAAGGAAAGCCCGAGACCCGGCATCATCTACTTCAGCGACGACGGGGAGGTCATCGCGGTGCGGGTTGGCGACTGGAAATTCAATCTGGCCGTGCAGCGCGCCAACTACGATGAGACAGTGGGCCGAACCGTTCGTGAAGCTTGCGGCTGCCGTACATCATGAGCATGCGTCGCGACCCGTTCGAGCGCGCCGAATACAACTCGAACACCTATCTGGGACTGGATGGTCGATCACGTGCCTCAGATGTACATGATGCAGGCGTTGGTCGCGCAGCAGATCGCGGGCTTCGCCAAGTTCCCGCCGAGGCAGAAGCCCGCTTCGTTCAACCTGGACGCGGTGCTGGCGCAGGTGTCGGGTCACGGCCATTCCTGACCCTCACAGGGTCTTGCAGGCATAGCCGTGGGCGCCCCACGCGCCTCGGTGGAACCGACCCATGCAGGAGACCATCCCTGCATGGGTCCTTTCCTGCACCTCAGGTATCGTGAAAGACCACGAATCACGAAGCGCGGATGCCGCGAGCGTTGGGGAGGATGTGCGCGCGTTTTACGAACGTCATCCCTATCCACCCCCAGTCGACAGCCTCGAGAAATATCGACGGCTCGGGCAGGACCGGCAGAAACGCCGGGCGGACTATCACCTCTTCTGGCCTGCAAGACCCTATCGGGAGGACCAATCCATCCTCATTGCCGGCTGCGGGACATCTCAGGCGGCCAAGCATGCCTTGCGTTGGCCTGCGGCTCAGGTTACCGGCATCGACTTCAGCGCAACCAGTGTGCGCTGTACCGAGGAGCTCAAGCGGAAATACAACTTGAACAATCTCCAAGTCCGCCAGCTTCCCATCGAGCGGGTAAGCGACTTGAAAACGAGCTTCGATCAAATCATCTGCACCGGGGTTCTCCATCATCTCGCGGAGCCCGATGCGGGGCTCAGCGCTCTGCGCGGTGTGCTCAAACCGGACGGCGGAGCGATGCATCTCATGGTGTATGCGCCTTACGGACGGACTGGCATCTATATGCTGCAGGAATTCTGCAGACGGATCGGCATCCATGCCAACGATGAGGAGATCCGCGATCTCATCGCGGCGCTCAAAGCGTTGCCACCCGGCCATCCGTTGGAAAATCTGCTGCGCGAGGCCCCGGATTTCCGCCAGGAGGCGGCGCTCGCCGACGCGCTGCTGCACCCGCAGGACCGCGCCTATTCAGTGCCGCAGTTATTCGATTTCATCGAAAAGGCAGGACTGACATTCGGCCGGTGGCTGAAACAAGCACCCTACACCCCTCATTGCGGAGTCGTAGCAAAGATCCCGCAGGCTTCCCGGCTGGCACAGCTTTCCCTCGCAGAGCAGTATGCTGCCGTCGAACTATTTCGCGGCACGATGGTTCGCCACAGCGTGATTGCTTATCGAGACGACAGCCCTGGCGGCGCGCAACCGATAAGTTTTGCCGGCGATGCCTGGCTCGGCTATGTGCCCCTTCGAATGCCGGACACGATCTGTGTGCAAGAGCGGCTGCCCCCGGGGCGGCGGCCGTTCTGATCAACCCGACACACGCCTACCGGGATCTGATCATGCCAATAGATTCAACAGAAAAGGGTTTGTTCGATGCCATTGATGGGAACCGTAGCATCGGCGGCATAGTGGAAAGAACGTTGCCATCCTCACAAATCAAAACCGCAACTCGACATGGCACGTACCTTCTTTGAAAAGCTCTGGCACTACGATCAGGTCGTGTTCGACGCGTCGCGGTGCCGTGCACGAAGAGAGGAAGCCTGAGATGTCGGAGATTCAGGAAATCTTGACCCGATTCTGGGACCAATTGATCGCGCAACCGAGCGGGCCTTTGGCGTTTCGCTTCATCCTCCAGCCCGCCATGGCGGCTTTCTTGGCCATTCGCGACGGATTGAAAGATGCGCGGACCGGCCGGTCACCTTACTTGCGGACCATCCTGTTCGATCCATCCCAGCGGGCAGCCTACCTTCGCGAAGGACTGAAAAGAATCAGCAGAGTCATCGTCTTTGCGTTCGTGATGGACGCGATCTATCAGTTCATGGTTTTACCGCAGGTTTTACCCGGTAGAAGCGCTGGTCACCGTGTTCGTGCTTGCGGTTCTTCCTTATGTGTTGATTCGCGGCCCGGTCGACCGCATCGCGTGCGACGCCGGCAACAATCGAACGGAAAGAACGCAATGCATGGCATTGGCGCACCGTCGTATAGCCGCGACGCAAGCACCTCGATCACATCCTCGTTGAATCCTTCGCATCGCGCAGCGTCGCGATCCCGAAGCGTGTCGTAGATCGGCCGGCCGCCGAGCAGCGCCGGCACAGCAACGGCACCCGCGCAAGCGGTGAGGAGCGGCACGAACAAGGTCGTCGCGCCGGTCATCTCGACCACCAACGCGATGCCGGTCAGCGGCGCGCCCACCACCGCCACGAACAGTGCGCCCATGCCGACCGCTGCAAAAGCGCGCCAGCGGCGGCGTCAGCGCCGGGATCGTGGATTCCAGACCCTTGCCGTAACAGCAATCCTGCCGCGGCGCCGACGACGAGCAATGGCGCGAACAAGCCACCCGGAAGTCCGGGAGCATAAGACAGCGGCCCGAGGACAAGGCGCACCGCGAAGAGGATCGCGATCGTGACCGAACGTGTCGCTGCCGTCCAGCATTGCCTGTACCTGGACTCGCCTCACCTATCACTGCCGGGGCGAAGAATGCCAGCAGGCCGAACACCCCGCCGACCACCGCCGCCTGCATCTCCGGCCGAATCGCGGATGCATTCGATCCGAGAGATCCAGCCCGGCGACGACCATGCGGCTGTAAACCATCCCCAACGCACCCATGACCACGCCGAACACGAGGAACAGGAAGTAACCAGGGAACAGGTCGACTACGATAGGCGGCACCGCAAAGCACGAGATGATCGCCGATCAACGTGCGCATGATCACCAATCCGCCGCTGCACGCTGAAAGCGTTGCGACGGCGACGCGCAATTCGAAGCGGCGCAGCAGTTCCTCAAAGACGAAAATGAGCGCCGGCGAGCGGCGCATTGAACGCGGCGGCCAGCCCGGCGCCGGCGCCCGCCGCGAGCAGCGCTCGATGGTCCCCCGGACGCAGCTTGAACAGGCGTGCCCAGGCTTGCCCAATGGTCGCGGCCATCTGCACTGTGGGCCCTTCGCGGCCGAGCGCCAGTCCCGCGCCGAGCGCCAACACCCGCCAACGAACTTGACTGGCAACATGGCGGGATTCAGCGAGGCCGCGCCGCCGCGTATGATCGCTTCGACACGCTGTACGCCGCTGCCGGACGTCTCGGGCGCATAGCGTCCGACAAGCCACCGGGCGACGTAAGGCAGCGCCAGCGGCAACGAATACCGGCACCAGCCACCCCAATGCCCGGATAGCGATGCGCCCAGTCGACCAGGAATCCGCGAAACTGCTCGGCAGCAACGAGCGCGAAGATTGAACGCGCTTCCGACCAGTCCTGCCAGCGCGCCAACCGCGAGCCCGCTCGCGACCAGCGCCAACAGCCGGGAACGATCTTCTTCTTCTAAATCATCGCGCGGCGAGGACGGGTGGACTTTTCGGCATTTGGAAACCGCGAGTCTGAACGCGCGAGCGGCTCGATTGTCGACGGCTTCCCGGCGGCGCACCGGTCTGGAGCAAAGACCTTAGTTTCCGCGCACGTTGCGCTGGCGGTAACAACGGCCGCGTGCTCGAATGGCCAATGCTGTCGGCAGGTCGGCGGCGCACGAGCGGGTTTCCGCCCGCGTTCCATCTCGGGAGGCACGGGCTGCTGGGCACACGAACGGTGCACAGGATTTCCGGGCGGTCGCGAAACTGTCCTTGCGCGGCGTTGCTGCTCGTTGCCGGACAAGCGCTGGCGCAGACCGATCCGCTGCCCTCGTGGAACGACGGCGCGGCGAAGAAGGCGATCGTCGACTTCGTGCAAGCGACGACGACGCAAGGGAATCCGCAGTTCGTGCCGCCGGAGGAGCGCATCGCCACCTTCGACCAGGACGGCACGCTCTGGGTCGAGCACCCGATCTACACGCAGGTGATGTACGTCCTCGAGCGCGTGCCGGCGCTGGTGAAGGCCAAGCCCGAACTGGCCAAGGTCGCTCCGTACTCGACCGTGCTGGAACTCCTGAAGGGCGACCGCGCGGCCATGGAGAAGCTGACGGAGGCCGATCTCTTCAAGCTGCTCGCTGCCACGTCGACCGGCATGCCGGTGGAAGTGTTCCAGGCCGAAGCGAAGAAGTGGATCGCCGAGGCCAAGCACCCGCGCTGGAAGAAGCCGTATACGGAGCTGACGTATCTGCCGATGCAGGAAGTGCTGAAGTACCTTCGCGCCAACGGCTACAAGACCTACATCGTCACCGGCGGCGGGCAGGACTTCGTGCGCGTGTACGCGGAGCAGACCTACGGCATCCCGCCTGAGCAGGTGGTCGGCACCGCCGGCGGCACGACGCTACGGCTACGCCAAGGACGGCAAGCCGTTCCTGACCAAGGACCCGAAGCTGCTGCTCAACAACAACAATGCGGGCAAGCCCGGAAGGCATTCACCTGATGATCGGGCGGCGACCCTACGCGGCGTTCGGCAACTCGACGGGCGACCGGCAGATGCTGGAATACACGAAGGCCGGCGATGGCGCGCGCCTCGCGATGCTGGTGCTGCACGACGACGCGAAGCGCGAGTACGCCTACGGACCCGGCGCAGGGCCTGCCCGCCACCAAGGTCGGCGCGTTCACGCAGGCGCTCTACGACGAGGCGAAGAAGAAGGGCTGGACCGTCATCAGCATGAAGGACGACTGGAAGAAGATCTTCGCGTTCGAACCATGACTCGTCAACCGTTCATGCCGACAGCTTTCCTGGCGCCAGTCGCACCGAACGCGCCCTCACCGCAATTTCCTGAAAGGAGCAAGCGATGAGCACCCCTGACTACACCAGACTCGTCCAAGGCCAGCGCAGGTACTTCAAGGCGGGAAAGACGAGGCCCGTGTCATGGCGGGTCGAGCAGCTGAAGGCGATCAAGGCGATGATCGAAGCGAGCCGCGGCGCGATACGCGAAGCGCTGCGGCACGACCTTCGCCGCAACGAGACCGACGCCGATCTCATGGACATCGACATCAACATCCACGAGGCCGAGTTCGCGCTCGCGCACCTGCACGACTGGATCAAGCCGCGGCGCGAGGCCACGCCGATCGTGATGGAGCCCGGCCACGTGCGCGTGCGCCGCGACCCGCTCGGGGTGACGTTGATCATCGGCGCGTGGAACGAGCCGTTCATGCTCACGCTCGGCCCGCTCGTGTCGGCGATCGCGGCCGGGAACACCGCGGTCGTGAAGCCCTCCGAGGTCTCCGAGGCGTCTGCCGCGGTGGTGGCCGAGATGATCCCGAAGTTCCTCGACCCGGACGCCGTCGCCGTCGTCACGGGCGGCGTCCGGAGACGACGGCGCTGCTCGACCAGCACTGGGACCTCATCTTCTTCACGGGGAGCCCGGCGATCGGAAAGATCATTCACCAGGCGGCCGCGAAGCACCTGACCCCGACCGTGCTCGAGCTGGGCGGCAAGAACCCCACGATCGTCCACTCGTCGGCGAACCTCAAGGCCGCCGCCCGCCGCATCGCGTACGGGCGCTTCTCCAACTCGGGCCACATCTGCACCGCCCCGGACCACGTGCTCGTCTGGCCCGAGGTCAAGGACGAGTTCGTCGCTCACCTGAAAGAGGCGATCCGCGACTTCTACGGCGACGACCCGAAGACAGAGCCCGGACTACGGCAGGATCATCAACCGCCGGACCTTCGACCGCCTGGCCGGGCTGATCTCGAACGGAACCGTCGCCGCAGGCGGCGAGACCGACGCCGACGAGCTCTACATCGCGCCGACGGTGCTCGTCGACGTCCCGCTCGACTCGCAGATCATGCGGGAGGAGGTCTTCGGCCCGATCCTGCCGGTGCTCGAGATCGATTCGGTCGAGAAGGTGATCGACTGGGTCAACGAGCGGCCCGCCCCGCTCGGGCTCTACCGTCTTCAGCGAGGACGAGTCGGTCGTCGACGACATCCTCGAGCGGACGAGCTCCGGGGACGCGTGCGTCAACGACTGCGCCCTCCACCCGCTGGTGCCGCAGCTGCCGTTCGGCGGCGTCGGCAACTCGGGCATGGGCAAGTACCACGGCCATTGGGGGTTCGAGGCGTTCACAAACGCGCGCGGGGTCCTGTACCACAGCGCCTGATCGACCCCGGCGTCAGGTACCCGCCGTACAGCGAGCACAACGCTCGAGCGCAAGATCATGAACAAGTTGATGTGACCGACCCAACGTTCCCGCCTGACATTGAGGGAAAGGCCATGCTCGGCTTCTTCGAGCTCGATTTCGGGGATCATGCGGGCCTAGTTGAGATCGGTGTCCCGGAAGAACTCTGGTCCCTGACACCGTCGAGGCGTGGCGGCGAGTCCCGACTCCGTGAGCTGGTACAGATAGACGCCGGGCGACACCACGGCGGCTCCGCCATAGGTCCCGCCCTTGCCTTGGGCGACCGCGGACAGATTGCCTTGCCCGCCGAATTCCCAGTCCCTGCTGGACGAAGTTGCGCAGCGCCGACTCGTTGGCAAAGACGAAGATCAGCCGATTCTGGTTGACGCCGAATCCAAGCCCGCCCTGCACCTGGATCATCTTCATGAAGCGTCTGGCGCCCGCGTGCGATTGTTGACGACGACGCCCTTGCCGGTCGTGCCTCCTGGCAAGAGGAGCTTCGAGGCCGAAGGTGCTGAACACGGCGTAGCCCGCCGCCTTCTCGATGCTGCGTCGCGTCCAGGGAGACGGTTTCACAGCGACGCAAGCGCGTCCTGCGCCATTTCCTTCACCTGCAGCCTCGCGCTGGAGGATCCGGCTCTCGTTCGGCACCCTGACGGAATGGCGCTCTCCAGGTCCTTCAGCGGGTCGAAGGAAAACGTTTGAGCCATGCCCGGCGCCGACGCCGAAGCAGGCGACCGCGGCCACGATTGCAATGCGTGGATTCACGCTGCTCTCCGCGTCGAGCCTCTGATGTGTGTGTTCCGGTTTCCTGCGATTGGTGCTCCACTGCACATTACAGCGGGCCCGCTCCTGGCTAGTACTGACCTCTTGGTTTGAGTCGCGCCCGGTGTCGGCGCCCAGCTTTGATTTGCTTGCTTCAGACCTCGCGACTCTGGCTACACAAGATAAAGCGCTACGCCACCGTCGCGACCGACACCGGGCGATTCGGGGGTTCCAAGTAAGGGCAAGGGCGTGAACGATGGCCGCTTCACGCATGACCTCCTGGGGGCAAATTCGTGGGCTTCGTCAGATGCGCGCATCTCGCCTGGAGCTACCACCTGTACCGCGCGACCAGCTACCCCAAGTCCGCGCTGTGGATCGGTCCCGCTCTCCACATCGCTATCGTGCTCGAGATGGTGCTGGCGCCGCTTGTGCCCGCCTTGCGGCCGCTCTGATGCCGCGGTTGCGAGTGGCGTTCGGCTGGGTTCGCACCGGCCGGTGCAACAGCGGCTGTATCAGACCGTCATCGCGATGGCGCTGTCGTTTCTCGTGTTCACGCTTCGGCTCGCTGCTGGTGGCGATCCAGGTGGCAGGCGGTCAGCTGACGCCGCGGATCATCGCCACGACGCTGCTGCGCAACAACGTCGTCCGCTACAGCGTCGGCCTGTTCGTGTTCACGCTGGTGTTCGCCGTCGCAGGCGCTCAACCGGCAGGAGGAGCGTCGGTGCACGAGCTGGTCGCAGCTGGTCACCGGGATTCTCGGCGTCGCGTGCATCGCCGACTTCCTGTTCCTGATCGACTACGCGGCGCGCCTGCTGCGACCGGTCGTCCGTTGTCGCCGCACGTCGGCGACGAAGGCGTGGCGATGATCAACGTCCGTCTATCCCGATCCGGCGACGCGCGCTGACTCCACGAGTCCGTCGTCGCTGCCAGGCGATGCGAGGCCCAGCCGCGCGAGTCGAGCACCATGGCACGTCGGAATCGTGCTCGCCGTCGATCTCCCGACGCTGGTGGCGCTGGCGGACGCACGACGGCATGATCGAGTTCGTGCCGCAGGTCGGGGACTTCGTCGCCGCCGAGGAGCCGCTGTTCGTGCTCTACGGCGGCGCGACGGCGATCGACGACCGCGCGGTGCAGTCTCGGTGGCCTTCGGACCCGAACGCACGCTCGAGCAGGACCCGATGTTCGCGTTCCGGATCATCGTCGACATCGCGCTGAAGGCGTTGTCGCCGGCGATCAACGATCCGACGACCGGCCGTGCTTGCCGCTCGACCAGGTGCATCGGTCTGCTGCGACTGGTTGGCCAGCGGAAGCGCTGCGTGGCGAGGTGATCGTCGACGACAGCGGCCAGCCGCGCGCTCATCTTCCGTACGCCAAACTGGGAGGACTACGTTCAGGTCGCCTGCAGCGAGATCCGTGCGTGCGGCGCCGGGCAACCTTCAGATCGCGCGCCGCATGCGCGCCATGCTCGAGAACCTCACAGGACGCTGCCGGAGCACCGCCAGCCTGCGCTGGACACCGAACTCGAGCTTGCTGGATTGGGCTGTTCAAACGCATTTCAGCCGTTCCGAGGAACTCGCGCTGGCGCGCATCCCCGATTCGCTTATGGGGGCTGGGAGGTTCGATGAGGAGCGCTGGTAGTCAGGCGGCGGGTATATGAACCTTTTGAACGCCTTGATAAACCACAGGAAAGCTGACGTCAGCTGCAGCCGCCACGCACCTGCCCTGCCCGTCGAACTCCATCGTCCGGCCGGACAGCGCGAGCACGACCGGGCTGCGCAGCATCCCGGAGATCTCGGCGGTGCGCGAGCCAGGACGCGCCTTGCCGCCGACCGACGCGGCCTCGTTGGGGTGCGAGATGATCACGGTCGCCGGCCGGATCAGCTCGTTCGCGATGTAGGCGCCCGACTGCATCGTGATCGCGCTGAGCCCCAGGTTCAGCACCATCGCGTTGGGCTTGTGGAAGTCCGCGACGACGGTCTTCATGTCCGCGTGCACCGCGGTGTCGCCCGTCAGGTAGACGACCAGGCCGTTGGTGAAGCGGACCACGTAGCCGCTCGGCGGGCCGAGCGGAAGCGTGAGGTTGTCGGGCTCGAGGTTGCGGCGCTCGGCCTCGTTCAGGAGCACCCGGTTGACCGAGCTGTCGTGCGACGCCGGCACGATCGTGATCTCGACGCCCTTCGCGGCGCCCGCCGTCTTGAACGTGCGCGTGCCGCCCAGGTTGTTGCCCGCGAGGCAGCTCGCGGCGAACGGCACCGTGTGGTCGTCGCCGGCCGCGCCGACCGGGCACGCCCCCGTCGGCTGGCCCTTGATCGCCTCGACGCGCTTGCCGAGGAAGTTCGCCATCTGGTTGATCATCACCAGTCCCGCGTTCTTCGACGCCGCGATCTCGGCGCTCGTCGTGTTGGGCGCGGCGGTCGCGAGCGTCGGGGACTGGCAGGTCCCGGCCCCGAGCGCGGTGAGGCGCTGGTCGCCCATGTGATCGCCGTGCGCGTGGCTCAGCAGCACGACGTGGACGGCGCCGAGGCGCGCGTCGTTGCCACCGAGCACCGACGCGCCGGCGTCGTAGAGGACGCGCACGCCGGTCGGGTCCTCGAAGATCATCGCGCGGTCGCGGTTGCAGAGCTCGCCCGCGTGCGTGCCGAGCGGCGTGACCTTGACGGTCGGCCCCCGCGCGGGGAATGGTGGCGCAGGCGGCGAGCAGCAGCGGCACGAGGGCGAACATCGGCTTGGCAATCATCGAAAGTCCCTCCCGGATGGACAGGTCAACGAACAAGGGATGCGCGGCGCTTGTTCCACAGAATAACCTGTCCGGTGAACCAGGGTGATACTGCTTTGAGCTGCATCATCAGCTCGCCAATTGGCGTAATCACCTCTTCACGGGCTCCTGGCGCTCGGCACGAGGCGTGGCCGACCCACGATACGCATACATCTTCGTCGGTCACTCCCACGGCCTTCAGCCAGAGTGTCCGCTGTTCGTAACCGCTTCGCATCGAGCACCTCGCGCAACGATTCGCGGTCTTACCGTAACGTGTGTGCCTGTACGTCACCGGTTCTGATTTCGACAGCTAGCCCATCCACTGCTGGAGCTGCTCGGGGTCGCGCCACTGAAGGCGCCCCTCCAGCGGTGTCCTGCAAGTTCGCGCGGAGACGGACGCGCGCGGGCGCACGTCTTGACGACCTGGACGGGCTTGCCGGCGGCCATCATCTCTTTCACTTCCTCCACGCCGATGCCCTGGGCGATCGCCGAACTCCGGCTGCTCGAGCCGCCGCGGCCCCGGAACTTCGGCCGCGTCTTCATGCTAGCGCCAGCTCGAGCGCCGGCAATCGACGTTGCGCAGGAACGTATCGACGTATGCCCTGGCGTTGGCGCCGAAGTCGATGTGGTAACGCATGCTCGTACGCGTCGAGCGCGCGGATCGGCACGCCGCCCGCGACCGCTCTGCGAAGTGCTCGGCGGCGTACCGGTTCGATGAGGCGCCCGTCGCGCGGGACGTACGTCAGCAGCACCCAGCCCGAGCCG
>ERZ1370068.4067-contig-3161_pt1 | contig 44465 bp, 66 predicted proteins | sample MGYA00561227_ERZ1370068 | MGnify/ENA primary metagenome ERZ1370068 (study PRJEB38410, sample SAMEA6850437) | metagenome | study: Metagenomic assessment of the ecological functions of the soil: analysis of the soil microbiota associated with the...
TGTTGTACTTCGTTCAGTTACGTATTGCTTGATGAAAAGACCTGGAATCCGTCCGGCGGCTACTACTTCAAACCGGCGCGAACCTCAGATCTTCAGGACATAGACAAGACGGCGCTGCGTTGCATCTAGCGAGGCTTTGGCAACCGCTTGTTTGGAGTGCGGCGAGCTGTTCCCGCTAAGCTGATCAGCAAATTAGCTCACGGAATCACGCGGATCTGCGTGATTCCGCAGCCAATTAGTTTTCCTGTGTCTACCGCGGGAAGCGGTCGCGGTATTCACCGGAGACGATGAACGCCTTAACCATTTCGGCGCGTTCGAAATTTCCATCAAACTCGCTCAGCTTGTTCAGCCAGAAGGCGAAGCCACGGTGCATCGGCGTCGCGTCGCAGGTAGCCGAAGTATTCCATCATCACAAACGTTTCGTTGAACTTCGCGTTCGCGAAACCTCTGTTCTCCGCAATACTCTGAGCGCTTCAGCTCGTGTCATTGAGCCTGCACCCAGGCCACTCAACAGCGCATCGCGCTCCGCCGCAGTGAAGCTCACTCCCGTGTGTGAGATCAAAGTATCGACATACAGACTATTGTCCATACTGTCATACAGCTGATGGAACTCCGCTCGATTGACGAAGCTGTTAACAAACGCTTCCGTGTTCGCGGCCAGCACAGCCTCCCAGCCGTCGATGCCCACTCGAACCCCGTTCCCAACGGTCCGTGTATCAGGCAGGAAGTGCGCGAAGTCTGGACGAGCTCCGTAGCTGACACGATAGAGACCATCGACCAGCCCGCCGGTTCGCTGGAACTCGATCGAGAGGAAGAAGGCAGCCGAAACGTTCTCGCGGCGGCGCTCGAAGCAGTTCTGCTCAGTACCACACTCGATTATCTGATCGCTCCAGAAGTTGAAGCCGGCTTCATCCGGTTCGCGATTCAGGAAATCAACGTAGTGCTGACGCACGAAGTACTCCGGCGTGTCTAAAGGATTGATCGAGGTCCGCTGGTTGACAGCTGTCGCGCCAAAGCGTAGCTTCCGTCGACTCGCCAACCTGACTAAACGATCGGACTGAGCGGCGATTGAAGCTGTAGTTAGCGCGCGAAGGCGTGACCGTGTAGAAGCCGTTGGTCTCTACATTGTCGAAGCGATAGGACGCCGTTCGCGTCGGTGATGAACTTGCGGTTCTGCGTGCCGCGTTAATCTCACCACCGCGCCCTGCAACTGGATTGCCGCTGGTCATCGACGATGCGGCCGCGTCACGCTGCCGCCCGACGCCGTCGGCGCCAGCGTGCTGAAGGTCCATTGCGTCGTCAAATCTGCGGCTAAGACCCCGGTGGCCTCAATCCAGTTGGCTGCTCCATCCCGAGTCGGAACGCCGGGCGGAGGCGGAGCTGCCACCCAGTGACTGTCAGCGGTTCTGAGCCGGCGCAGACCGAGGTTTGCTTCCGGTGTGTTCCCGTTCAACTCGGTGTCGAGATAGTGCAGACGCACCGTAGCTGTAAAACCAGCGCCGCCAGTTTGGCTCATCGTGAAGTTCCGCTGCACGGCAGCGGCGTATGTCGCCGGCGCCGCTTTCGCCAACACCACCGTCATCGTCGTCGGCCTGGTGCCGGCGCCGGTGAAGGTGATGATGTTGTTCGGATTACCAAACGTTAATGAGATCAGGCCAAATGGACCACCGCTGCGGATGACCGTGCCGACCACGTCGCTGACGCCGGTTGAAGCAGTCGTATTCGGCTGCGTCAACGTAAACGCCCCGTAGCGAGGTCGCTGCTGGTAAGCGCCAACACGCCGTTGACGGTGGCGTTTCCAGTCAAGGTCACACCAGTGACGTTCGTGCCGATGGTGTTGTTGATGGTCAGAGTTGTTGTAAGCGATACCGGCAGCCTGTTGTGCCGCGCGTGCCGTTGAAGATGACCGTGCTGCCGGTGGTCGTGAAAGTGGCGCCGCCCGGTACTACCAAGGCCGCGCCTGATCCATTCAAGGACAGAGTGCGGTTGCGTGATGTTCATCGAGCCGCCGGCGTTCACTGCCAGCGCGCCCGCTTGCAGGTTGTTGTTTAGAGTTACGGTTGCCGCCGCTCAGCACTGTCGCAACGTTGGTTGACGACAGGCTGCCGGTGCCACCCGCGTTGTTGATGACGTGCGTGCCGGTTCCCGAGGTTCAGGTAGCCGTCACTGATGATGCCATCGAGTGTCAGGTCGCCTCCCGGTGAACCGCCGATCGTTAAGACGCGCGGATTGGTGATCGTCAGCGTGCGGCCATTGGAAATGTTCAAGCTGAAAATGCCAATGTCAGTCGCGCTGATGGTTGGTTGCGCGCCAACGTTGGGAATAACCACATCGTTGACTGCCGGATTGCTGACACCCGGAGCGTACTGCGTTCCGCCTGCTGGCGGCGTCCAGTTGGTGGCGGTGTTCCAGTCAGTGCTGGTCAGCGCCAGTTCCAGGTCATCAACGTATCGACCAGCGTAACGGTCGGGTTGGCTGAGCCATGGCAGGTTCAGGATCGTCAGTCAGAACGCTGATGGCCCCGGCGTTCGCCGTCACCGTGCCCTGCGTCGAGACCTGCCGCGCGCAGTGGCGGCGTGTTGACCGTCGCAGAATACTTGATGGTGATCGACTTGCCAGCCGCTGGGAAGGTCGCAATCGTATTGAGAGTCACGTTCTCGCCGCTCGTCGGCGCGTTTGGCAGCCGAGTCCTGCGCATAGGCAGTCGGGCGTAATTATTGAATCAAGCGTTGTGTAGCGACACCAGCCATCGTGCTGATTGCGTGGTGCATGACGTTACCGATCGTTGCTCGATAAGCCCGTGGTCTCTGGGCAACGCTTGCGACGCCACGGGCGCAACCTGCGGTGCTGGTGAGTTGACGAATTCCGCTTCCACCTTGGTGAGCGCGATGGTTGAAATAGGATTATTCAAGCCTTCATCCGTGCGATTGCGGACGCTATCGTCAGCCGGATTAGGGATAGGCGGCAAGGCGCAGGCCGCACCGCCGGTGAAGCCGCCTCCACCACCGCCGCTGGAGGTAGCACTCGCAGTGGCGGTGCTTGAGCCGTCTTCGCTGCTCGTATTATTTCCGGCTACGAAAGCCGATGCATCGGTGGCTGAACCTGCGTAGCCAGGCAACGAAATAGTCATGACCGCAGTGGTTTTGCTTCTTTACGCGAATGTCTGAAAGGCCGCTCAGAACACGCTTCGGGTCCTCGGTTAAAGTTATTTGCGAGCGCCCCTGCACCGCCGATCTGCGCGCAAATGAAGATAGTGTCAGTCGCAGTTGAGCCGGCGATCAAATTGAACCCCTCGCGGCCGCCCGTGCCATCAGGCGGGAAGCCTGGTGGGTTTATGGGGCTGCCTTCCAAAACCGTATTGCTCTGTACGGTCAGGAATAAGTTGCCGCCGGGGTTAGCCTCACCGTTGGCAATGCTGGGGCTGTCGTTTGCCGTGACGTTGATGCCCCGGTCCTTACACTGGTGCATGGTGTTGCCAGTCACCGACACAGTGTGTGTGCCTTTGCCGTGCGAGTCTACCGCGATGCCGTTAGCTTGCGCAGAGCAGGAACGAATCACGCCCGTTGTGCCGATGACGTTGTTGCGAACTTTTCCAGACATCGTGGCGGTGGCCGAGGAAGGCACTCCGAGGTTGGCAGTGATCGCGCTTAGAATCGCTCCGTTGATTTTGTTGCCGTTGATGTCATAAGTGATAGTGGGTGAGCCGGTCACGATCGCAGCATTGACCACGATGTCCTGCCCGAGGGCAGTCGAGTGTCCGCCTATTAAGGTATTGTTGGTGAACACCGCGTTGAGCGATGCGGAATTGGCTTGATTTCCCTGTATGTGATCGCCGCGGTTGGCAGTGAACACGCTGTTAGAGACGTTTACCGACCCGTTTGCCGTCGTGATCATCTGGTACAGAACGCCGTCGTCGCTTTGCGTCTTTGCAGAGGCGTTGGTGATCTGGCAACCCGTTATTGCAAGCGTGGCCTGTGAGCCGTTGTTAGAGGTGTTGCGCACCTCGACGTTGTTCTCGTGTGAAAGCGAGATAGTACTGTTCGTGATGCTCGACGTGCCGAACAGATTGTCGAAATCGAGTCCAGCTTCGCCGACCGCGTTGCCGTTGTTGTCAATGAGACTGTTGCTTAGCGAAAATCCGGTCACGGTCGTCCCACCAATGCCGTCATCCCCGCCGTTTATTATCCTCATTCGCGTGAGAGAAACATTCGCGGTTGAAGACAGCAGGATACCCGCTCCCGTGCTGCTCTGAATTGTTCCGCCAGTGCAGTCGGCGGCGACGGGAGCCTGGGTGATGGAAGGCGGTGTCCCGCTGGTCTGACCGCCGCAGAATCCAGCAGAATTGCCGGAGACCTTCAGGCCGCCGCTAGCGCCAGTGGTGTTCAGCACAATGCCATTGGCGGCGCCGTTCGAAGAAATACTGCGGAACTCCAGATTGTTCGCACCGATCGTCACACTCGATACATTTAAGGCTGTTCCGGTCGTTGTAGTAAGCGTATTGACCAATGCGCCAGTCGCGCCGGGAGCACATGGATTCTCGTCGCAGACATTAACCGTGCCGCTGGTCGTTGCGTTGAAAGCGGTGTTCGCTCCGGTGCTGAGCACCATGCCTCCGCTGAACGTAATTATGCCAGTTGAGTTAGTGGTTAGATTGATACCCGTACCGGTGCCGTTCACAGCACCATCGAAGGTAACTGACCCGCCAGTCTTATTGGCGATGTTTACCTGTTTTGCGCCGCTGTTGCTGATGGTTCCTGAATAGGTAATGGTGGCCGTTCCGCCATTCACGTCAAAGCTGTTACCGGTTGCGCCACTCAGCGCTCCACTCGCCAAAGTGAACGTTCCATTCAAGACCGACGAGATTGACGTTCTTCGCGCCGCCGGTCGAGGTCGTTCCGCCAAGAACGACGCTGACCGTGGGCGTGCCAACGCCCGTCAGATCAAGCGCGCCGCCGTTCGTATTTATCGTCATCGTGCTGACGTTCAGCGTGCCGACGTTCGCGCCGGTGATCGCTGTGCCGCCGGTGCAGTTGCCGATGTTGAAACCGGAGACATTGTTGTTGCCCGGGGCTCCTGCCAGCGCGACGCAGCTGCCGGCCGTGTTAGTGACACTCGGTGTCGGCGCCGCCGCGGTAAAGAGCGTGATTGCATTGACGACGAGATTAACGCCCTGACCAAGAAGTTGCTGGCCGGCATCAACGCTGAAGGGACCATTCAATGCCGGCCGCGTTCGAGAAGATATAAAAGACGTCCGTGCCCTTGTCCGCCGCCGTAGACATGGCCGCCGGGCTGCTCGAAGGAGTGTTGCTGCGGCCATCGCCCGTTGCCGCCGTTCTGCAGATACCAGACTCGGCCAGTGAGGTTGATCCGCACCGTTCCGATGACTGGTCAGCGTCGGGTCGGCGCTGCTTGTAATCGTGTAAGTAAAGCTGTCCTGAGCGGTCGCGCCGTCCGCGATGTTTGGCCGACCCAATGGCGGCGTGTAGGTGAACGCGCCGCTGGGTGAAGCTAAAGTCACCACGCCGCCGAGAGCGGTAGCACCACCGGCGATCGCGGTAAGCGTGAACGGTGTCGGTGCCGCCCGGCGCATTGACCGCAACGTCGTTGGCGGTCACTGCCGGTAGCGCTCGGGCGACAGTATCGAGTTGAGTATTGCCCACCCAGTTGTAAGTGTCATTGAACAGCAAGTGGAGAAGCGTGAACTGAACCAGCCACTAACGTCGTGTTGGCGCTCGAGCGGAGCGCTGAAGTTGAGGTTCGTTGCATCGTCGGCGGGAGAGGCAGCGCCGTTGTTCGTAATCGTGGCTGTGTAATTAATAGTCCCACCAGGGACGACCTTCGTTGCTGCCGTGACGTTGTCCGTCAGCGTGGCGACGATCACCGCCGCATTCAGGCATTTGGCTGCCTATCTTGCAACAAGAGGAATGATGGCCGATTTTGCATTTTGCCGACTGCTCGGCCAGGGCCTTCGCGGCTCGGCTCGCCCTGTTTGCGAACTACAGCAAAACCCAGAAGCGCTGCAACTGCAACAAGAGAAACTAGCGTGAGTAAGGGAAGGCGTTTGGTCTTATTTGATAGAGAGAACCGGAGCGATGGGGTGGACTTCATTTTTAGATCCTCTTGTTCGGAACTTTAAATGCGATCGGGCTATTCGAATCAATCGATCGTGATCTGACCGACGATGTAACGGAAAAAGTTGGCAACGTTATTGATGTGGCAGGGCGCGAAGCTGGGTGCTTCGCGTTCTGTCGAGCTCGCTCTTAGCGGCGCAAGAGTAGTACAGGTATGAAAGGGCGTCAATAGATTGAGGCGCAGCCTACCAAGACACGGGAAAGAGTTCTGCGGAAAGGCAGAGCCTTTCCGCACTGTGTGCGGCAGGCAGAGCCGCGATCGGATTTGAGTGGTGCCTTGGAAAAGATGGGATTGGCAGAATTGTGTGAAGGATAGGAGCCTATAAAAGCGATCCACTCTTTAGGAGATTGACTCCTGATCGTCCGGCGGCTACTACTTCAAACCGGCGCGAACCTCGGATCTTCAGGACATAGACAAGACGGCGCTGCGATTGATCCAGGCAAGTCTCTGGATGGTTATCAGCTTAACTTGATAACGGACGATCGCTTGCGCGAAATAGTGATCCGTGCAATTGGCGCTGGGAGTGACGATGGAAAGTGGAGAGTCGAAATTCCTCCTAAGGGTTGCCAGCCTTGCGCAATCATTCGGTTTACTTCCTCCACCAATAGCTTCCGTGCCTCGTCGTGTGTCTCTACCAGTCCCGAACATCACCTCGTATTCTTTGATATTGAACTCAGGACTTGTCTTTGCGCGCTTCTTTTTGCGCTCTTCTTCGTAACCATAAACTTCACCTCGTTAACCGTTCATGCCGATTTCCGGCTTTCATCGCCCGGTCTGTCGTTATAGGTGGAATTAACTATTCAAGTCGATAGTTCGGCGCTTCCTTCGTGATGATCACATCATGCACGTGCGACTCGCGCAGTCCGGCCGAAGTGATGCGAATGAACTTGCTCTTCTCCTGAAACTCTTTGATCGAGCGGCAACCAGTGTAGCCCATGCCCGAGCGCAGGCCGCCGACCAGTTGCGTCGATCATCTCTGCGATCGTGCCTTTGTAGGCCACGCGGCCTTCGATTCCTTCGGGCACAAGTTTCGATTCGCTTTCCGCCATCTCCTGCGCATAACGATCGCGGGAGCCTTCGCGCATCGCGCCCAGCGAACCCATGCCGCGATAAGTTTTGAACGAACGACCCTGAAACAAGATCACTTCTCCCGGAGCTTCTTCGGTGCCGGCGAAAAGCGATCCAATCATCACCACATCGGCGCCGGCGGCAATCGCCTTGGCGACATCGCCCGAAAATTTCACGCCGCCATCGGAGATTAGCGGCACATTACCGACGCGCGCCGCTTTAACGCACGACTGAATTGCCGGTGATTTGCGGCACGCCGGCGCCAGTCACAACACGCGTCGTGCAGATCGAGCCAGGCCCGATGCCAACTTTGATGGCATCAACGCCGGCGTCAATCAACTCCCGCGACCCTTCAGTCGTGCCCACGTTTCCGGCAATCAGATCGGTGTCGGGATGTCGCTGCTTGATTTCGCGCACCGCTTCGATCACGCGCAATGAGTGTCCGTGCGCTGTGTCGATGACCAAACAATCGACGCGCGCCTTAACCAACTCGTCGGCGCGTTCGCGAAAATCGCCAGTAGCTCCAATCGCGGCGGCGACGCGTAAGCGACCCAAATCGTCCTTCGCGGCAGTCGGATATTTGATCGCCTTTTGAATATCCTTAACGGTGATCAGACCCTTGATGCGCTTGTCATCATCCACGACGAGAAGTTTTTCAATGCGATGCTTTTGCAGCACGGCCTTCGCCTGCTCGAGTGTAGTGCCGACCGGAACGGTGACCAGCGGTTGCTTCGTCATAACCTCCGAAACAGGAATATCGAAGCGCGTTTCAAACCGCAGGTCGCGATTGGTAATAATGCCGACGAGGTGGCCGTCTTCGTCCACTACCGGAACACCACTGATGTGAAACCGCTCCATTATCTGCAGGCGCTTCGCGCACCGGTTTGAGTCGGAAGAATGGTGACCGGGTCAACAATCATTCCTGACTCTGAACGCTTGACCTTGTCCACTTCTTCCGCCTGCCGCTCGACACTCAGGTTTTATGGATCACACCGATGCCGCCCTGTTGCGCCAGCGCAATTGCCAGAGCTGCTTCAGTCACGGTGTCCATCGCCGAGGAACAGAGAGGATATATGAAGTCGGATATTTCGCGTGAACTGCGTCGAGGTGTCAGTTTCATTTGGCAGAACATCGGAGCGAGCCGGGATCAGGAGGACGTCATCGAAGGTTAGACCCTCGGGTATTTCAGCTGAGATCATGTTGGGTAATTGACTCCTTAAAGATGTGTTATGAATGAAAAATCCGATCGTAGCTGTTGCCTCAACCGGTTGGTGTAGACACGAACAAACACGAAGCGTGGGAACAACGTAACAGAACCTGATTGATAAAACAAAACTGCCCGCTAACCGGAGCGGGCAGTTTCGAAATATTTTCTATTGCCGACGAGGTTTGGCGAGACTCCTGACAAACGCACGCACGCTTGTCTACTGTGCCCTCAGGCACAAACTCCGCCGGCCAACACTTATTGCAGGAACGGTACGTAATCAGTATTCCGAATATCGAGACCAGCACCGACGCCTGCCGGGAAGGCACCAATGCTTAAGAAACTCGCGTTTAGCGGCGTTTCATGATGCAAAGTTGCGGACCGTCGCTGTACCCAGTGGACAACTCCTAGTGCTAACGCAGTTAGAATTGCCAGAATCACAATTGCCAGCACGACTGTCAAAACAGGCGAGCGAGTGGCGAAGTGCATCGGTATAAACCTTCGAATGATAAGGCGTGGTCGAAACTTCTTCCCCAGAGTCTCCCGAATTGCGCATGTAACGCGTATAGCCTTCAATCGCTTCTTCTTCGTCGTAGCCGATGTAGCGGGCATACGCTTTTACGAAGCTGCGATTGAAAATCCCGCCTGGTAATCGCTTGTAGTCATTCGATTCTATCGCTTCGAGGTAATGCATCGAGATTCGCGTCTGGTCGGAAATCTCGCGTAGCGAATGCCGCGGCCTTCGCGCGCAAGTCGCAACTGTTCACCGATATTAGCTTCCATCACCAATCCGCTTCAGCCTTCTGCTTAATGCTTCGGTGGATGTGAGCCTCGTTGGACACCAGTTAGAAGTAGACTGCAACCTAGTTTGCTGGAATCGGAGGCGGTTAGCCCGCTGTAAATGATCACCCTAAATTGTTGGCCGAATATATATTGCCGTGGTAAACGCTGTCAAACTTTCGCTGTCCAGCCTAACCAACTATTAAAGGACCGGGAACCATTGACTCGCCCGGGTGATTGGTATAAAAATGCGGCCGCCTACTAATCCCCACCTGTAAATCAGTTAGACAATTAGTCTACGAAGGAGGTGAACCTATGAGAAGGTTTTCTTACTCGCAGTGTTCATAGCTGCGCTTCCCTTGTTCGTCTATGGCCAGACAGAGCCGGGCGCACAAACAAAACCAGTTCCCTGCCGCCGGTCCGCAGAGCGGCGCAGTCGAGCAGGCGCTCATCAAGCTGGATCGCGAGCTGATGGACGCCGCCGTGAGCAAGGATAAGGCGGTGTTTGAACGAGTGGCATCAGACCACTATGTTTTCGTGAACCCTGGTGGGCGCGTTCAAGAGAGGGGAGCAGCTGCAGATGGCCCCAACCTGGAATCGATCCAAACGGAGAACGTGATGGTGCGGGTGGACGGTGATACGGCCGTTCTGACCGGCAAGGCAATGGTGAAGGGTAAGTTCGCCAATGGCACAGACATAAGCGGGGCGTACACCTATATGCGAGTGTTTGCTAAGCAGAAGGGTCAGTGGCGAGTTGCCGCGGTGTCGATTGTACCGATCATGCAGCTGCCAACGCCGGCTGCAAAGCCAAGCCCGACGCCGTAGGATTCCAAAGTGTCTGTGCGAACAACCGTTTAGTACTTTGTGGATTCAAGTTTGCACTGCAACGGGGCTGTTAGTTGCGATCTTGTTATTAGCACGGCCTCTCATTCACACCTGGCTTTAGGCAGGTGGCGATGTTGCCGAGAAACCGAAAACCGTCTAAACGGTTTCCAGCTTCATGAGACTCTGGATCACCTGGCTGGAAGCCAGGTGTGAATGAGAAAACCCACAGATGCTATTTTCTAACCGAGCTCGATGTGTTGCAATTCCCAAGTTGAATTCGCGCTTTGTGATTTTTCGAGCTTGGTAAGTGCTAAAGCGGGAGCCGAGGAAGTGGTTGTTCCAAAAGGATCGACCGAATCTCCAGACTACCCCCGCCTTGTCCAGTTGCTTAAAGTAGCTGGGCGATCCGGCTCAAATCACCCCTTACCAGAAACGTACATTGGGGTGGTATTGATTTTGGTTCTAAAGACCAACACACTAACAGAGCACTACTAAACGGTGCGTCTCTTGATTCTTCGCGCTCACGGTGATAGGTTTGCGCCAGCAATTAACGTCGACTTTAATTTCTACAACAATAAAAGTGAGGTTACATGAGATGCCCTTAGAAGCACTCGGAATGGTGGAGACCAAAGGCTTCGTCGGAGCCGTGGAAGCCGCCGACGCGATGGTCAAAGCTGCGAACGTTACCCTGTTGGGAAAAGAATATATCGGCGCTGGTTACGTAACGATCTTCGTTCGCGGAGACGTTGGCGCGGTGAAGGCAGCTACTGACGCCGGAGCCGCAGCGGCGCGACGAGTCGGCGAACTGATTAGTGTTCACGTGATTCCCCGCCCACATGCTGAAGTTGAGCGCGTCTTACCGGTCGACGGACGAACAGGCTTAAGTCCGGACGAACGTGCTCTTGGTGGTGGCGCTCGGGGCCAGTTGGGCGAAGGCGATCAGGGACGCTCGCTTCAGGGCTCGCGAGAAGGAAGCAAGGAAAAGGCGAGATAGGTAGTGGCCAGTGGCCAGTGATCAGTGGTCAGTAGTGGTTCGCTATTCGCGTCAACTGATTCACTGACCACTGACCACTGACCACTGGCATGGAGGTTCGTCATGTCCGCAGACAAGGACCTGATATCAGTACAGCAGGCGCGGGACCTGGTGGAAGCCGCTGCGTAAGGCGCAGGCTGAGATCGTTACGTTTTGACCAGGCAAAGATCGATCGCATTTGCGAGGCCATGTCCGAGCCGCCCTTCGCGAAGCTGCTCGCCTCGGCGCAATGGCTGTGGAAGAGACCGGCTTCGGAGTCCCGGATGATAAGCGAGAAAAGAACCGTTTTGCCGCAGAAGATGTTTGGAACTACTTTCGCGGTTTGCGCACGGTCGGAGTCGTTTCAGAATCGAAAGATGTTGTCGAAATCGCGAGCCCGCGCGGCGTTGTTGCCGGCATCGTCCCTTCCACCAATCCAACCTCCACGGCAATCTTCAAAGTCCTGATCGCGATCAAATCCAGAAACGCGATTGTGCTTTCACCTCATCCGTCAGCTGCTCGTTGTATTAATGAAACGGTGCGAGTGATGCGCGAAGCAGCCATCAAAGAAGGATTGCCTGCGGACGCCATTGCGCTGTATGACGACCGCGACCATCGAAGGCACTGAAGCTTTGATGAAGCACAAGCAGACCGCCGTCATCCTGGCAACCGGCGGCATTGGGCTGGTGCGGGCGGCATATTCGTCCGGGAAACCTGCGTTTGGTGTCGGCCCCGGCAACGTTCCGGTTTTTATCGAGAGAACTGCCGATGTTCCCAAAGCGGTTCAGGATATTTTGACTGGAAAGACTTTCGACAACGGAACGATTTGCGCTTCTGAACAGGCTGTAGTTTGTGATGCTCCTATTGAGAAAAGCAGTAAGCGAACAGTTTAAAGCGCAGGGCGGGCATTTTCTTTCCGCCTCTGAAGCCGACCAACTGGCCAAAGTTGTAGCAACTCCGCAACGCTCTCTAAACCCGGGGATTGTCGGGAAGTCTGTTGAAGTAATCGCGAAGTTGGCGGGCCTGAACGTTCCTTCCGGGACACGCTGCTTGATGGTGGACGTCGGCGGGCGTTGGACGTGAATTTCCGCTGTCGATGGAAAAGCTTTCGCCCATTCTCGCGTTCTATGTCGTTGACGGCTTAACGCGCGGCGCCGAGCGTTGCTATGAAATCCTGCGCTATGGCGGCATGGGCCACACCGCGGGTGTGCATACTCGTTCGCGCGAGGCCGCCGTGCGCTTTGGCAGCAGAGATGCCGGCCTCGCGCATTACAGTCAACACTCCCACCACGCACGGGGCGATCGGATTCTCAACGGCGCTGCCGCCGTCGATGACGCTCGGCTGCGGTTCCTGGGGCGGCAATGTAACTTCGGACAATGTCTCGCCACTGCATCTGCTGGACATCAAGCGAGTGGCGTTTGAAGTGAGACCAGTGAAGAGTAAGCGGCCGGCGGTCTCGGCTGCAGCTGCCACTACTCCAGCGCCGGCGCCGGCCTATCGCTCGCGCCGACTGCGACGCCAACTCAACCGCAAGCAGTGGCCGGACTCGAATCGCGGGCAAGATCAACCGCGAAGATATCGCCGCGATAGTCGACCGGTTTCTTGCGGGGCGCCCACCAGAGCAGACCGGCAAGCGAAGCAAGGGAGACACGATCGGCAACCGGCAGCTCGAACAAGCGAGATCGGAAGTCGAAGCCGGCAGCATGTATGCCGGACCGGGCGAGAGCCGCCGGCAACAGGAATCACGGCCGTCCAGGAATGGAGGGCGATCCGCAGATGTCTTCGGCGCGGCTTCATCCACGCCCAGTTCCGGCAGCACCGCATTCCGCAAACGGCAACAAGACGGTCGACTTCGTCAGTGAAGACGACGTCGAGGCGCGCTGTTCAAAAGGGCGAGAAGATCTATATCAATGCGAAGACCATCATCACTCCGGCAGCCCGCGACATCGGCGAACCGGCGGAAATCTTCGCTAAAGGCGATAGTTCCAAGTTTCAAGTTTCAAGTTTCAAGGATTAACGAACTCCCAACCCTATAACCTGGAACTCTGAACTTGAAACTTGAAACTTGAAACTCGAAACTTATGTTCCTAGGAAAAGTCGTCGGCACAGTTTGGTCCACCAAGAAGACTCCGGACCTTGAAGGCATTCGCTTTCTGGTGGTGCACCCCTACGATCTGGAAAAGATCCAACGCGGAACATCGTCATCGTAGCCGACCGACTGGGCGCCGGCAGTGGCGAGATGGTGATGTGCGCTTTCGGCAAAGCGGCGCGCACGGCTATGGGCAATCAGGAGATGGCAATCGAAGCTGCGGTCGTCGGGATAGTCGATCGCGTAGACATCACCGATACGGCTTCAGAAGAAATGCGCGAGGCGGCGGTGAAGCTGGCCCGCGATAATGGCAAGGCGTTGAAAACCAAGTGATGAGTACTGAGTGATGAGTACTGAGTGAACGAAGAGCGACTGGTCTGGTGGCAGTTACTCAGTACTCATCACTCAGTACTCATCACTTTCACTTATATGGCGAATGAAGACCTGATCTACCGGCTCACGCAAGGCCGTCTACGGCCGACTCGGCCCAGGGGCGGACGAGCAAACCGTCGAGCAACTGGTCACCGAAGTTTATCGCGAGGTCGAGACCCTCGCTTCGCGCCAACGGATCGTCTTACTCCTCGTTACAATCCTCGTCCTCCAGCTTGGCAGCGCTTCGCAGTCCGCTGAAGGTGCTGCCGACCGGATGATCATTTCGGTGTTTGGCGTAGACCATCCGGGATCGTTGCCGGAGTCGCTCAAATACTAGCCGAAGCCGGCTGCAGCATTGTTGATATCAACCAGACCGTGGTGCAAGGGAAGTTTGCGATGATCGTCATCGCCAACACCGCGCGCGCGCGTGGAGAGCGCCACCGAATTGAAGGAGCGGCTGCGGACGCGAAGGTGAACAACTCGGCGTGCGTATTTATGCGCAGCGAGAAGATCTCTTCAACGCGATGCATCGGATCTAAATTTCGGATTCAGTTGCGAATTTCGGATTTTGTGAACTGCCCGACCGATGCTCTTAATTCGAACTGCATAACCGCTTTTACAAATCCGAAATCCGAAATTCGCAATCCGAAATTCCCAACTATGACTGAACCCGAAATTGCCCGACGCTGTCCCACCTGCGGCGCATCAATTCGCGAGGTAGCGCTCTTTTGCCCGCAATGCGGTAACGGCTGCACAAACCGCCACGGCAAACGCGTACCGCTGTCGCGAGCCGGAAACCACTTCCAAAACTACGCGCTCCCCTGGAAGACAAAGGCGAGTCGTCACAGATATCCATGTCCGAGCACAATCGCGATTCAGAGACCTGATGACGTACCAAGCTTCCTGATGAGTCGCGATCTATGTCTGACACGATGGTGATTGAGAGACCCGAAAGGAGCAAGCCAACAGCTCCGAGTCAAGCCCCGGCTGTGCGCGCGTGGCGCGGTGGGAGCAAGAATCCAGCGGGCCACCACTCTGCCGCGTGACGTTGAAGGCGACGTAATTCATCGCGTCCGGAAAGTGCGTGAGGTTTCCAGCGTGGTTTTGGACGAGGCTGGGATACGATCCCGGCTTGCGCTTCGTGTTGGTTGCCGTCGATCGTCTTTGTGCTCTTCCTCGTCATTGTAGTTGCTGAACAAGTTGATTGCTTAGGGCAGTTTCAAGTTTCAAGTTCCAAGTTTCAAGTTCGCGGTAATCGCAAGCGGACAGCTGTCACGCGTTAGATCTCAGCGTTTCGAAACTCGAAACTTGAAACTTGAAACTTGAAACTTAGAGATGGAGTACTCGCAGGCAGAAATTCTCCAAACCGTCGCCATGACGGAAATGGAACACCTTGACGTCCGCACCGTGACGTTGGGGCTGAGTTTGCGCGACTGCGCCAGCGAAACAATCGCGCGCACCGCCGAACGCGCGGTCGAAAAGATTCACCGCTTCGCCGACGGCCTGGTACGAAACAGTCGACGCGATTGGTGACGAATTTGGGATACGGATCGCCAACAAGAGAATCGCGATAACTCCGGTTTCGATGATTACCGAGGGCGCGAGCGGCGATCCGCGTCGAACTGGCGCGCGCGATCGACGAGGCAGCAGGCGCAGTCGGCGTGGATTTCGTTGGCGGCTATTCTGCGCTGGTGCACAAAGGGAGCTACCGATTCCGAGCGCGAGTTTCTGAGTTCCATTCCGGAAGCGCTCTCGGTAACGAAGCGTTTGTGCTCATCCGTCAACGTCGCCGACCACGCGTGCCGGCATAAACATGGACGCGGTTCGGCAAGTTGGAATCATCATCAAGGAAGCCGCCGAACGCACCAGCAGTGAGGGCGGAATCGCTTGTGCAAAGTTTGTCTGCTTTGCAAATTCGGTTGAAGACAATCCCTTCATGGCCGGAGCCTTTCACGGCGTCGGCGAACCCGAGGCGGTGATCAATGTCGGCGTCTCCGGACCTGGAGTTGTTAACTACGCCGTCAGACACGCCGCTCCCGATCTTCCGCTGCAGGAGTTGGCCGAAATCATCAAGAAGCTTTCGTTCAAACTTTCGCGCGCCGGCGAGGCTGGTGGGCAGGGAAGCCGCCCGCCGACCTGGGAATTCCTTTCGGCATCATCGATCTTGTCGCTCGCCCCGACCCCGGTACCGGGCGATTCCGTAGCCAACATCAATCGAGGCGATGGGTTTTGAGACGAGCGGGAACTCACGGCACGACCGCGGCGCTTGCGTTGCTCACCGACGCGGTGAAGAAGGGCGGAGCAATGGCGAGCGGATCCGTCGGCGGCATGAGCGGCGCTTTCATTCCGGTTTCTGAAGACGCGGGAATGATCGAAGCGGCGCAACTCGGCGCGCTTGTCGCTCGACAAGCTCGAAGCCTGGACCAGTGTTTGTTCAGTTGGCATCGACATGGTGGCCGTGCCCGGCTCAACTTCGGCCGGAGACGATCTCCGCGATCATTGCCGACGAAATGGCGATCGGCGTGATGAATAACAAGACTACGGCAGTGCAGAATCATTCCGGTTCCCGGCCGCGAGGTTGGCGAGCTGGTTGAGTTTGGCGGGCTTACTCGGCAGCGCGCCGATCATGGCCGTGAACGCGTTTTCTTCTGCCGGCTTCATCCGGCGTGGCGGTCGCATTCCCGGCGCCGATACACTCGCTCAGGAACTAAACCCCCGTTTTTAAAGCGCCCCTTGCAAACCAAAAGATTTTCAAATCAATTCTCATCGAACACTCTTCAGCTCGCGAAGCGGGCGTCAGCATAAAGCCTGGGGTGGGCGGAGCGGAACCCCAGGACCGTTGACGCGCTAGAGTAAGAGCCTGCGAAGCGGCCGATAGCGGGAAACGAATTCAGCATGGTAGAAGATAACTTTGTAGGCACTCGTCGCAGGCTCGCGCGGGCTTTGAAAAATACTTGTGCTGGTGGTCCTGGGGTTACGCTGCGCTCCACCCCAGGCTTTATGCCGTCGTAAGCTTCGCGGGCTAAGTTTGATGGTTGGGCTTTCGTTCGAGCTTTCACGCTAACCCCTACGACGTGACTCTGCGCGAAAATGAAATCGGTCAAATCACTACCACGACGAAAGTTTCACCTGTTTCGTCTTCCTTGTGCGGCCGGCATCTACAACATCGCCTGGGGCCTCTATTCAGTTTGGGATCCGCAATGGCTATTTCGCTATTCCGGCTTGCACACACTCGAAAACCATCCGCAGATTTTCGCGTGTCTGGGGATGGTGGTGGGACTTTATGGGATTATTTATTTCGAAGTGGCACGCCTTCCCGAGCGTGGTTGGTTACTGGCCGCGGTCGGGTTGACAGGAAAAGTGCTAGGGCCTATCGGACTCTTCCAACTGATCTGAGTGGTACCTGGCCGCCGGCTACGATCGTCTTGTCGCTCACGAACGATCTTATTTGGTGGATTCCCTTCGCACTCTATCTCTACGATGCCTGGCCCTGGTTTCGGCAGGATGTATTTCAAAACCAGCGGCCATAAAGACTCTGGACAAATTGCAGGCTAGGGGCTTAAGTTTCACCTGTTCAAAAGCGTAAGCGAGCGTCCTATGGCGGAAGCACCCGGCACTGGTTGAATGGCATAGGGCTGGTAGCAACGATCGACAGCGAGCGGACGCGATGGGGTCGCTGGAACGCGTTCGCCTCGGTACGGCTGGGAAAAGATTGATGCCGGATTAGTCACGGCGATCGTGAGAGGTGATGTTGCGCGCCGTTCGCGCCGCCGTTGATGCGCTGGAGCTGCCGCCGGGCAGAAAGGTCGGTCAGGTTGTTGCCACCTCACGTGATTCCGCAGCCGCACGGGGATGTCGACCTGGGCTTGCCCGTGCTGCAAAACCGGCAAAACCATGAAGAAGGAAAATTAGCGGTTCAGTTCGCCCGAAGTAATGACCTGTGATTGACACTCCGCTGAATTTCCGGCCCTCAAAATGAGCCTGACTCTCTATTTCCTTCGTCATGGCCAAACCGCTCTCAGTCGCGATGATGTCTTCTGCGGCTCGGGCCTCAATCCTGAATTGACTCCCGAAGGTTTGCAGATGGCCCACGCCTTTGCGGAGGCTTATCGTGCGAAATCCTGGCGCGCGGTTTATTCCAGCGGTCTGCGACGAGCTGTCGACACCGCTCGGCCGCTTTGCGATGCTCTGGGAATCACCAGTAGAGGCGCGGCCGGATCTAAATGAGATCGGCTATGGCAAGTGGGAAGGTCAGACCAGAGAAAAAGTAGCCCGCGAATATCACGACGAATATGTTAGTTGGCTTGCCGATCCGGCCTGGCATGCGCCAACCGCTGGCGAGCTGGCCATCACGGTAGCCACGCGCAGCCTCCGGGTGATTGACGAAATCAAGTGTCAGTTTAAGGATGGCAATGTCCTGATCGTTAGTCACAAAGCGATCATAAGAATAATTCTTTGCAGCTTGCTGGGGATCGATGTCGGTCGCTTCCGTTATCGCCTTGGCTGTCCGGTAGGTTCAGTTAGCGTTGTGGAGTTTTCCTCGAAGGTCCACTTCTGCATTCATTGGCTGATCGCTCTCACTTAAACGCAGCGTTACGCTTTACCTGGGACTTGATCGTGCAGCAGGTGCAAAATCCATTTTGCTTCGGCGCCCTTGAAGAAAAGCAGAAGCGTTGGACGAATGTGACAATGCGATGAGGACAAAGTCTGCAACTCGCCCTGCTGGAATTGTTGCCCTGACTCTCCTGTTCCTATTTGGCACCGCTGCCAGCTTCGTTTCTTTCGTGGCACTCGCTCTCCCTGGAAGTTTTCTGGAACCGATTTGGAAACTCAACCCGCGAGCGCACGAAGGATTTGCCACTATGGGCTGGTGGGCAACTGTGCTCATGTTTGTGGTATGCCTAGCGTGCGCATCAACCGCACTAGGTTTATGGCGCGGTGCCAAGTGGGGATATTGGTTAGCGGTCGTCATGGGTGTTGGCAGTTAATCTATTCGGTGACGTTGCTAACGCCCTTCTGCGAAAGAGCGCAAAGCGCTGATCGGCATACCCATAGTTGTGGTCATATTTGATATTTCTCGGCAAGTAGACGAGTGAGAGATTTTTCTCGTGTCCAGCGGAAACACCTTTAACGCCTTGAGGTTGACCTGCCTATGCCAGTCTCCCGAAAGTTGCTGCTTTTGTTGTCGTTCGTCCTGGTTGTTTCAACTGCAAAGGCTCAACAACCCTTCGTCACCGACGACACCGACACGACGCCAAAAGGTCACTTCCACTTTGAGTTCAGTAACGAGTTCGATTGGCTGCAGGCGTGAGACTTTCCTCAGTCTCAGGCAGAATACTGCCGACTTTGAGCTTGACTACGGACTCTTAGACCGTGTTGAGATTGGCATTGAATCGCCACTGCTAACAATCTGGAATGCTCGCGGCAATAATCCCCGGACGCCGGCAGGGCTTGGCGACACCACCCTCTCCTTCAAATACAACTTTCTGAAAGAACGAGACCATTCGCGAGCACCGGCGCTGGCGATTACCTTCAATCTTGGATTACCAACCGGCGACACCAGACGTCAACTTGGTTCCGGACTGGCAGACTATTACATGAACGGGATTCTACAGAAATCCCTTAACAGGAAAACCAAGTTGCGATTGAATGGCGGCATTCTGTTTTCCGGTAATGAGACAACGGGAGTAGTCGGAATAAAAACCAGAGGCACTGTCTTTACGAGCGGTGGATCGCTAGTCAAGAAGTTCACTCCAAAACTTCAACTTGGGATCGAACTCACGGGCGCGGTGGCGAGCAATTTCCAGCTTGGCAAAGGACAATTACGGACACTGGTTGGCGGAAACTATCAATTAAGGAATAACCTCTCGTTCGACTTCGGGGTCGTTGGTGGCAAGTATGCCGCCAGTCCGCGAGCTGGAATTCAACTGGGAATCTCAATCGACCGATAGGGTGGAAAAGGATCCATCAATAATGGACTCAATCGGATTGGAAGAAGAGAGCGAGAAGCCAGAACGCAATCCCATCAAACGCTTTCTAAAAGTGCTGGGGCCGGGTCTTATTACCGGGGCGGCGGATGATGACCCTTCCGGCATTGGCACTTATACGCAAGCGGTGCCTCATTAGGATTCGCCACTCCTTGACCGCCATTGTGACTTTCCCCTGATGGCAGTGGTCCAGTTTCTTTGCGCAAAAGTCGGGATGGTCAGCGGCATGGGACTGGCCGGCGTGCTGCGAAAGAATTATTCACGGGCTGTGCTTTATCCTGCTGTTTTTGGACTGGTTGTCGCCAATACTATCAATGCCGGTACTGACATTGGAGCGATCGCCGCCGCCGTAAATCTTCTGTTTCCGATTCCGGTGGTCTGGTTGATTGTGCCGATCGCTCTCATTATCGTCGTTATCCAGATCTGGGGTTCCTACAAGCTCATCTCGCGGATTTTCAAGTGGCTCGCCCTTACACTTTTTGCCTATATCGGTGCTGCCATCCTCGCCAAACCTCCCTGGCGAGAGGTACTCCATGCCACCTTCATCCCGCAATTCAGTTTTGATGGGAAGTTTCTCCTTACCTGGTCGCGATCCTGGGCACAACTTATCTCGCCCTATCTCTTCTTTGGGAATCGAGCCGGGAAGTGGAAGAAGAGATCGAGATGGGACGCACGACTCAGGAGGAACGCCAGTAGGGCAACTTACGCCGAACTACACGACGCGGCGGTGGACACAAACATCGGAACGTTTTTCTGTAATCTCGTTTTTTATTTCGTTATTCTCGCGGCCGCCTCAACACTCCACGTTGCCGGCAAGACCGACATTCAGTCCGCGACCGATGCCGCCCAGGCGCTGCGCCCGCTCGCCGGCAACGCTTCATCTGTGCTCTTTGCCCTTGGGTTAATCGGCGCGGGATTCCCCGCCGTGCCAGTGCTAACGGGAGCAAGCGCATACGCAGTAGCTGAAACTTTCGGTTGGGAGTGTCAGCCTTGCCGACAAACCACGAGAGGCGAAGCAGTCTCTATGCAGTGATTGCCGGTTCAACCCTGGTTGGGTTGCTAATTAATTTCCGGGTATTAATCCAATGGCCGCACTCTTCTGGACCGCCGTCATCAATGGTTTGATCTCGCCGCCGCTGCTGGTGATCATTATGCTCGTCTCCAACAACAAAAGGTTATGGGTGACAACGTGAATAGCCGGGCGCTAACATTGTCGGCTGGACAGCGACGGGGTCATGGGTGCGCCGCCGCCATCGGCATGCTTCTGACGTGGAATCGGTAGTGAGTCGTAGGTTCCAGCCAACAGCTTCGTCAGTTGCCCTGGCGTTCTTCTCAAGCTTCCGAATCGCGCCATGACCTTGATCGAACAAAAACGATTGCCATCACGCTGATCGGTTGGCGGAATTACGAAAGCTTTGTTCAAGTTAGCCAGACCGAACCGGTGAGGAAACAGATAACTGCGGAAACGTCGTGAGTTCCAGCGGCGCTGGATGATGTGGGCGCATTCGAAATGTGTGGAGTAAAACGAACTCGGCGGATGCGGCGGCCCTCCAGACGTTCGACTATGAATTTGGCGCCGTTGTAGCTGACGGCGTCGCCCTCGTTTAGAGCCGGCCGGCCTGGGCCATGCAGAAAGCCGGCAATCGTGTTGAATCCTTCATGCTCCGGCAGTTGCAGTCGAAGAACACGATTCGCATCGCGCACCACCAACCTGCCGCTGAGTACATAGGAATCGCCTTCCTTGACGATCTGTTCCCGTACCTCTTCGTCAAACTCGTCATCAATCTCTCCCACAATCTCTTCCAGTAAATCTTCCAGGGTAATAATCCCTTCCAGGCCACCATGTTCATCGACGACGCATGCCAGGTGGGTCCGGCTTGCCTGCATCTGCTTCAACACTGAACCTAATCGGGCAGAGTCAGGGATGAACACCGGGGGATGCATTAATGTTTGCAATGCAAATGGCAGATTCGGGATTTTCCAGGAACGGTTCTATGTCTCTACGAATAAGCTATGCCCACCACCTCATCAAGACGTTCCCGGTAAACAGGCAGGCGGGAGTATCCGGTAGCGCGAAAGACATTTTTGGTCTCCTCCAGCGTTGCCGATAACGACAGCGCTGAAACCGCGGTCCTCGGGATCATCGCTTCGCGCACTTCAGTCTCCCTGAAATCAAAGACGCGGTTAATTAGTTTTATGCTGATCGGCTCCGAGATGTTCGCCTTCGCGCGAGGCGTTGATGACCTGGCGGATTTCTTCTTCACTGTAAGTCGAAGCGTGCTCGCCTGAAGGATGCAGTCCAAACAATCTGACGGTGCGCGTGCCTGCCCAATCGAGCAGGTACGTATCGGCCAACGGAAGAATCTGTAAAAGATATGAAGTGGACGGGCAACTACCAGCGCTATTCTTTCTGTGCGTTCCAGCGCGAGCGTTTTCAGGGCCAATTCGCCCAGGACGATATGCAGAAAGGTAATCAGCGTAAAAGCGAGGGCGAAAGCGATCGTATCGAGTACAGGTGTCGGACACTCGGCCCTTGAGCGGAGCTTCGAGCAAATGCGCAAAGACCGGCTCGCCAATCCAGCCGAGCGCCAGAGAAGCCATCGTGATGCCGAGCTGCGTGGCTGAAATGTAAGCGTTGAGACTATCGATTAACTCGAGCAGAAGCTTAGCGCGGAGATTGCCATCCTGAGCGAGCGCAGCAACTCGCGAGCGGCGTACTCCAACCAGTGCGAATTCGGCGGCAACAAAAGCCGTTCGTCAGGACCAGCAGAATAACCAGCAGAAGATATGAAACCGAAAGCACTGCATGAGTATGCTAGGTTTTCGTCTCGTCGCTCGTCAAAACTACCGTCGAGCGACGGTTGAGCCAAGCGCCAGGGGTCGAGCAATACAGAACCGGAGCCGTAGCGACCGGGTTCGTTGCGATGCAGACTACTGCAACGAGTGAATTCGAAGCTCAGGAGACCCGTTGGGATACTCTTGTCGTGACTAAGATCGGATTAGGCGGACCCAACTCCGCTTTGTTGAGCACTCATGTTGAACCTGTCGCTACTGCTCACCGGTTCCGATTTAGTGTAGCGTCGCTCTCCGGTTTTGTTTTCAATGACAGGGATTTCGCTCATGTTACTGAACAGTGTGCTTGGCAGCAGGGTAGATTCCCATTTATTTCCAGAGGTGATAACCTCAGCGACTTCGATGCGCGAAATTTTTGTGTCAATAGACTACACTAAGGAGACCGTGATGCCCCGAGATCAAGGAACCAGCGATCGTCTGTCCAAGCTGCTGCAGCAGCTGATCTCCCTCACGCAAAAGGCGAGTTGCACTGGGAGCGCAGGCTCGGTTCAGCGCACCGCTATGCGCGCTGGAAAAACAATTTGCTCATCCTGGGGCCGGCGGAGGCGCTCCAGCGAAACTAAAACGCCGCGGTATCTTTCATGACCCCATTTGATTCGCCATCATGTATTGAGATCAATTCCAGCGATGATGTACTGGGTGGCGCGCTGATGGAGTTAATTACGGTGGTCGAGAAGATGAGCAAGAACGAACCACCAACCGATCCCTTCGGCCATCAGCGAAGAGGAATTGAGCCGGATAACCATTAACACCGGGTTCGAAGCCTGAAGCATTCATAGCAGCAGAGGAGATTGCGCCATGTCCAGTTGACATAATCCCGAGCGATGAAGCCGATAGTTTGTCGCGCATCCCACTTTTCCAGCGCTTAACGCCTGAGGAACTCGAACAGTTGGCAGCGGAGGTCGACCAGGTAAAGTTCGACGCCGACGAAACAATATTCAATGAGCAGGACAAGGGCGATGCCTTGTATGTTGTCGAGGGCCGGCTCAGTGCGCATTTGGGTGCTGGACGAAGATGTCGAGCCGGTGACCCTGAAAGAACTGGGCCCCGGCGAGTTTTTTGGAGAACTGGCGGTGCTGGATCGCGGACCACGCTCGACCAATGCAACTGCTATCGGGGAAACCACTCTGCACCGTTTAAGCAGTGACGACTTTCAGGCGTTTCTGATGGAACACCCGGATGTGGCCATTGACGTGATTTGCGAAATTGGCGCTCGCATGCGCCAAACCAACATGCTTGTTTCGCAACGCGCCACACGAAACATAAACGTTGAGATGGAAGAGCGCGCAACGATTGGGCAGCGCGTCGCGGACCGGGTCGCTTCGTTCGGCGGCTCGTGGACCTTCATCATTATCTATGTAAGTTTTCTGGTGGGCTGGATGGCACTCAATACGTTTGTGCTGATTCACTACGGCCATGGCGAAGGCGGCGCGCAGTATGATCCTTATCCGTACATTCTGCTGAACCTCATGCTCTCCATGACGGCGGCTTTGCAAGCCCCGATCATCATGATGTCGCAAAATAGAGCCGCGGAAAAAGACCGCCTTGCGGCCGAGCAGGATTTCAAAGTGAACCTTAAGAGTGAGCTGATGCTGGAAGAATTAATGCGCAAGAGCCAGGGCCGTGAGGCTCAGATTAGCCAACTAGTTGAGCTGGTCAAAGACTTGCGCTCGCCAGGAAACAAGCGACCTAGCAGAGCAGACTCGCAAACCATTTAGTTAAGGCGTCTTGTTTGTCCCGACTGCGGGTTTAGTGCGCGTGGCCGGAAGTTTCACTGCCGGCGGTTCGCCCTTCGGAGCTATGCGTCCGTTACGAGTCAGGGCTAAATGCTTGTCGTGAGCGCCGTCGTCGACCACGACCTTGATCGAGCGAAAAGAGCCATCACGCGATTTGTTGGTCGGATTATAAGAGACGACATACTGCGTGCGCAGATCGCGCACAATTTCGTCGGCAATTTTCGGCAATTCGGCGAGTGACTCCGGAAGGAATGCCCGGCCGCCGGTTTCGCTCGCTAGCTTGTTAATGAGGTTAACGGCCTTATCGCGCGGACTTTTACGAATGAGTCCACTGTCTTTATCAAGCTCTCTGACAAAGCCAATCACGTAAATCTGCACGTCCTCTTCGCGCAGCCGTGCGAAGAGCTTCTCCTGAGAATAAAAGCTCGATCGGTCTTCGCCGTCAGTAATTACGATCAAGGCGCGCGCGCCGGTGATCGCTGTCGTCTCCCTTCTTGTACTCAGCGACGTGCTCAGCGGTGAGGTAAACAGCGTCGATAATCGCGGTCTGGCCTCCCTGAACGTAGAAGCTCGTCAAGCCCGTCCATAAGCAAGTCTTTGCTGGCGGTGAAGTCCTGGACAGTTTCTATGCTTATCGCTACTGATAAAGCGGACCAAAAAGTTTCGTCGCCCGGCTTGTTGCTGTTGACGATCAGTCTTGCCGGCGTCAATCACAGCCTGCAGCTGGCGAGCGCAGCGAACCGGAAGTATCAACCGCCAGCCCATAACTAATCGGCACTTCTTCACGTGAGAAGGACTCGATCGGCTGCGTCACTCCGTCCTCGAATACGTGAAAATCGTCTTTGCCGCACATTGTCGATGGGGCGATTATTTTCGATCAATGACGCGCACATTCAAAGTAACCAACTCGGTGTTTACTTTAACTATCTCGTCCTCATCAAATTCTTCCGGAGGCGTAGGCGTTGGCTTGGGCTTCAGCACTGGAGGCGGCGGAGGTTCGCCGAGCTGTGGCGTAATGCGATCAATCGGGTTGGCGCGGCCGTTGGAGGCGTGGGTCGGGGCGTTGGCGTCGGCGTAGCCGCTGGTGTCGCGGTAACTGGCGGATTGACGGGCGGAGTTGGTCGTTGGGATCGGAGTTGGAGTTGGCGTCGCTGCGGGAGCGGCGACGACACTGCGGGGTCTTGAATTCTGAGTCCTGGCCGCGACCACCAGACCCGAACCAACGATAGAAACTCCCGCGAAGACCAGCACCGTGCGTCAATGCGATTCTTCGTCTCTGCCAAGCCGCTAATCCAATTTCCCATCAAACCCCATTGATAATCGATGCTCACCGAAAATCCGCTCTAATAAGTTTAACCCGTCACGGGGTCGCTTGCGAGCAACCCGGCCGCAAATTGGCGACGCTTATGAAAGATGTTCAGGAGAGTTAATCCGTTGCCGGGGAATGCGAAGCTGGAACCGAGAGCGGTAGCGACCGGATCGGATCGCCCCAGCTTAGCATTCTGGCCGATCAGCGTGAGCTGGGGACGGCGTAGTAGCCTTCTTTTGAGCGAACGAACAGACGCGGCAGAGCCGCGCGGCGGCGTTACCCTCACCTTTGATCTTGTGCCAGCGGCCGTCGTTGGTGAAATTCACCGGCTTGTAACCGATCGAATACTGATGGCGCAGCTCCAGCGCAATCTGCTCGAAGATGTCGTCCATTTCAGCGTTGCTCCGGGGAAAAACGCTTTGCCGCCGGAGACGCTTGCGAGCTCATCCAGAATGCCCTGGCCTTCCATGCCCATCGAGCTGCCGGCGTCGCTGCCGCTCAGAATGCCAATGCCGTAAAGCGTTACATCAGATTCCTTTAGCAGCCGGCGCAGCTCGCCGAAGGTGTAGCGAGAGTTATTGTCCTGACCGTCACTAATCAACAGCAAGGCGCGTTTGGGATGAGCGCCGCGCTGGACTTTCTCCACGCCAAGATAGCAGGCATCGTACAGCGCCGTATTGTTTCTGGTTTGCACGAAAGTGAGCTTGTCGAGGACCTGATTCCCGTCGCGAGTCTTGTCGAGCAGCAACTGCGCCCTGGAGTTGAAGGCGATTAGAAAATACTCATCCATGTTATGACTGGTCTGAATAAACTTCGACAGAGCGTCGCGCGCCCGCTTGATCTTGTCGCCGCCCATCGATCCGGAGACGTCAAGATCACGCCGACTGAAACAGGTGAATCGTCGTCACTGAAGTAGGTTATCTCCTGGGGCTTCTTCTCATCGAGTACTGTAAAAGCACCCTTGCCCAATCCGGAAACATAGCGTCCATAGGTGTCTGTTACCGTAACCGTAACGGTAATCAGATCAGTATTCGTGATAACCGGACCCTGGCCGAAGTCGTTAGTAGGTTTCGGTGAGACCGGAGTCGCGGCCTCGCCTTTCGGAGGAGTCGGCTGCGCGACTGGTTCGATAATGTGTTCGCTTGACGGCGGTGTGGTCGTAGATTTTGGCGTGCTTTTGTCCTGCGTTCGTCCCACTGGAGAATTAGAAATGAAAACCAGCGTGACCAGACAGGAGAGTATGGGGATAGTAAAGGCGCGTCCAGAAGCTAGGTGCATGTGAGCCTCGCGTTCCTCGCAAGCGTTACTGACCGAAAGCCGGGTGATGTTCGCAGACCAGAAATAGGACTGAAAACACAGATGCCGGATACACGAGCCGTGATGTCCGAAGACCTGAATTTTCGTTATTCTAGCTGGGAATCGCCTGACGTGGGAAACTACGGCGCGTTACTTCAATCCAGTCTCTGAATAGCTGCGATTCATTGTAGGACGGATCGCAGAAGCGGTAAAAGCAGAAAGGGCGGACGGCGAAAGGCAGAATGCAAGAAGGCAGTCGAGGAGCAAGGAGTGCGCGATTTGCTGGGACCGCGGGCGTCCCGCCCGCAAAACGCGCCAACGGCGCGCGCAGTCTTTCGCGAGTTAGCTCTAATACATTTTCGCGCTGTGCGCTCATTGCGGCGGGAGGCCCGCGGTCCCAGCCAATCACCTGAACGGTACTACCTTCTGTTTTCACTTTGGGCGCGGGAACTTTCCCCGCGCGTCATCGTGTACTTGAACCTGTAGCCTGAGCAAACGGCTGTCGCGCGGGCTGCATGCTATACTTTCGCGCTGCTTTGAACCTGGGAACAATTAAGTAATGGCCGAATTTATTTGCCGATTGGGTACGCCAGCGGGTGAGGTTGCTAACGCGCACGGTGGAAGCGCCGGGCGTAAACGAAGCGCGCGCGCGCCTGGAGCGTGAAGGCTTCCGTGTCTTCAATGTCGCACCTCAAAAACAACCGGAGTGACTGCCCTAACACGGTTTGGCGGACGTGGTGGTCAACCAAAAGTAAAAGCTAACGACTTCCTGCTCTTCAACCAGCAGCTGGCAGCGCTGGTGCGTGCCGGTATTCCGATACTGCAAGCCATCTCGATGTTACGTAAGCGAGCCGCGCGTCGGCGCGTTTGCGCGCGGTACTGGGAGACGTTGAAGAGATCAGATTGAGCTCGGCCAGTGGAGTAGGCATTCTTGCCTGGATAGCGTCGGGATAAACCGGCGTGAAGTAGTGAATGAAAGAGTCATACAGGAAAGGAGTAGCGAACCATCCTGACCTCGACCCATGTGAGGGCGGCGGCAACGACCGCGCTGAAGCGTTGGGAAGAGGCATATGCAGGCTGGGTATCCCGAAGTAGTGAGCTCCGAAAAAGCCAAAACCAGAGGCGCCGACGGTGTCAGGCAAACCGGAAGGCAACACTGTGGCGCGCGAACATAACGCGAGCGCGTCGCAGACACTGCGGAGTCGAAGACCCCGGGCATGCATGGAAACTTCACGCGCGAGAACCGAGAGACCCTGTTGCCATCCGCAGCCAGTGCGGGGCGGATCGGTGGGAGAAGGCGATGAGCTATAAGACCCACGTGCACGGCGGCAGGGGAGTCGCACAGCGGCATAGTACCAGCGAAGCGGTCGAACGAAGGCAGGGAGGGCCGCAGGGAGGCCGTGGAGGGAAGGCCGCTGGCCGAGGAGAATGTCAACCAGTCGATACCCCCTGTACCGACTCGTGCCGGACGAGTGGGCCAACCATGGCTGGTTATGTGCGCGTAAGGAGGCCCATGCTCCGCAGCGCTGATCTGGTGGGGAACCGTGTGCGTTAGGAGCGTGAGCACGGTTCTATGCGTGGGGCGGTCAGCAATGATCGTCCCTACCGCGACCAAACGCACAGGCCTGAGGCGCCGTTTTCGCCTATTCGGCAAGCGCAAACGCCACAACGGCGTCGCCCTGGCTTGGTGGATAACTTACCGTGACCCTCGGCAGATGACGATGTACTGCTTCCCGGCAGCGCTGTACGTCGCGGGCGTGGCTTGCGCGCTTGCCGATAGTTCGGCTTTCCATGTCTCACATGGCCGGTTTCGACATCGAAAGCGCGCAAGAAGGTATCCATCGCCGCTGCTGCGAACACAAGCCCGCTTACCGTGACCATGGGGCTTTCCCAGAAAGGGCGATCCCGGGGCAATCCCGGCCTTACAGAGCCGACAGGTGCTTTCCAGCGAATTTTTCCCGCATTGAGATCAAGCGCTACCAAAGCGCCCACACGGGCGGAGCCACACACGGCAGTCGGTTGGGCGATACCAGGGGTCTCTATACACGGCATACGGCGTCTTTGCCTGACGGGCCGAACTCGCCCTGCAACCGGTTATTCTCCGCCTCACGCACTCCTCCCCGGCTACCTTCTCCCCGCGGGATGAGCCGAACTTCAAAAGGCACGTGGTTCGTATTGGCGAGCAGCAGGCCGCGTTCCGGATCGATAGCCGCGCTGTCTTCAGTTCACGCCTCCGGCGTTGCCCGGCACCTGCACAGTTCCGTCCAGCGAAGGCGGTAAAGATGCCTTCGGAGCGATCGGATCCTGGGAGCCGGCACCGCTCACGATTCTCCCGCCAGCCTCACGCGTCGTCCGGGTGTGATCTTCTGCGAACCAGCGGCGGAAAACTCGAGCACGGCTGCGTGGGCCAGGTCTTCACCCGGCACGCGGCTCTGCGGCACGGGACGTTCTTCGACGGGATCAAGTGAGTTTGCCGGTTTCGCGGTCGAGAACGAAACGCTGCCCATCTTAGTGGTCACCGCCACCGCTTACCGTCCGCGAAGTTCAAAAGAACAGGTTGCGACGCGACATCGTAATCCCAAAGATCGTGATGCACCACCTGAAAGCTCCAGACCCCTCCGGTGGCGGCGTGCAAAGCGCGACCACGGAGTTGGCATGTGCGTTGTCGCCAGGGCGTTCCCCGCCGAAGAAGTCGGGACTCGCGCTGCCTGTTGGAATGATTGTCAGTCCGCGCGCTTCATCCACGGGAAAAACACGCTCCAGGCATTGGCCGCGCTGGTGCGCGGTTGGCGCTCGGCTTCTACCACGGAATCGGGTCCCAAGTCCAGCGAAGCTTGCCGGTTCGCGCATCAAATCCACGAACCACACCGCGCTCCACATCCACCGCACGGTTATCGCCGATCGAAGAACCAGTGATCACAAGACCGCCACGACCGCAGGCGGGCAGAGGTCACTGGTAGTCGCCGCGGTCGCGCAGCTCTACGCCGCGAGTGACTGGATTTGCCCGTGCGCCCTGAAATCCTCGCAAGGCTTGCCTGTGCGCGCATCGAGCGAAATCAATCGCGCATCGATCGTCCTTTATGGAAAACGCGGATCGGCAGTTCCCGGCGGCGCATCTGGATCGCTCCACGCCGATACTCCTCGTGAGGTGACTTCCGGAATAGTCGGAACGGTGGTCGACATCCGGATCATACTTCCATTTTTCGGCGCCTGTAGCCGCATCGAGCGTCATGACCTGATCGAAGGGTGCTCAGTACAGGCTTCCTTCGAAGAGAATGGGCGTAGCCTCAAACGCTGCTTTGTGATTGAGATCGCTCAGGCCTGGAGCCGCGCGCGTATGATAGGTCCACGCGACTTTGAGCTTGGACACATTCCCTGAGTTGATTTGTTTTAGCGGTGAATAGCGCGTCCCGCCGGGGTCGCGCCCGCAGGGCCAGCGCCCATCTTGATGGCGAGCCGCCTTGATGGAAAACAAGACAAGCGCTAGTGCACCGCGACGATAATCCCGTTATCCGCTGACTCGGCCAAACCCGACCTGGGGGTCGGGCTTCAGCTCAGGGAGCTGCCCGCCGCAACTGCGCTGGCACGTTCATAGAGTGTTGCAGATTGATACCAAGATCGCGCACAAACTGGCGTTAATCGCCAAAACTGGCAAGGAGGAGTGCACATGACGGTGACTGATGTTGCGTACCGCGGCGTTGTCTTCAGCCGGACTATCTTCCAATGCGCAATCGGGCGCGAAGGACATCGTCATCTCCAGCTCAAACGGTGCGCGCGCCTGCGCGAAGGCCATGGAACTCCTCAAATCGGGGAGCTGACATCGCTTGACGCCGTAATAGCCGGGTGAACATCAACGAATTAGATCCCGAGGATGACAGTCGGCTATGGCGGACTGCCAAGCAAATGAGGACGGGGTTGTGGAGCTGGACGCTTCCGTGATGCACGGTCCAACCCGGCGCGCCGATCGGTGGCTTCATCCGCAGCAATATCAAGACCCGGGTCCAATGTGGCAAAGCTGTGATGGAGCAAACCGATCACGTCATGCTAGTTGGGGATGGTGCGCTGAAATTCGCGAAAGCGATAGGATTTCACGAGGAGAATCTTCTCGTCGATAAGTCGCGTCGGTGGCTGGTCTGGAAGCACCGCGCGACGCGAGCGGCCATAACAACTGACAGATGGTTTGACGCGCCCGCTGTGCCCGGCAAGCCGTCGGCAGAGTTGAAGCGGCTGTTCCTAATGCAGATGACGACCCTGGCATGGGCCTGAGTTGTTGCCAGGCGGCCACCCACCGGCACGATCGTCAATTGCCTGGCGCTCAATTCGCGGGGCGATGTCCGGGGTCACGACCACGAGCGGCCTCGTATGGAAGATCGCGGTCGCGTGGGAGATTCTCCCATCATCGGTGCGGGTCTCTACGTGGATCAGGAAATTGAGCCGCGGGATCCACCGGGCGCGGCGAGGAGTAATATTCGTAGCAGGAGCGCATACCATCGTCGAAAATATGCGCCACGGTATGGCTCCCAAAGAAGCCTGCCTGATGCGCTGAAGCGCGTGGCACGTAATTACAACAACGATCGCGCGAAACTGCTGCAATTCGACATCAGCTTGCAGGCAGTACGCGCTTCGCCGTGATGGCCAGGTACGCGAGCGCCTCGCTCTGAACGGGCGCAAATTCACCGTGAATGATGGGGGTGAAAGCCGGGTCGAGCCTTCTGCGGGTTTATTGGAACATGACGGGCTGCGGACCGCCTCACGGGTTTGTGAAAAATCGGGCCGGCATGCCCCGCCCCTTTGCGCGTGGGCGTATAAAACCTTGTAGGGGCCGAGATGCTCGGGGTCTTTCGTTGTGCCACGATAATCGTGTGAACCGACAGGATCGGGTATGTCGATGTGCGGTCAGTCTCCTGACTTTCATCTCATGTTGTTGGCGCGTTGAAAATGTTAAATAATAAAGTTCAGTCGCTAACTCCCACGCATACTTTTTCTCACGTTCAGGTGACTTGTCTTGCTGTCGTGCGGAAGGCCACGGGACGTCGCTAGATGTCCCAGATTTTCCATCACGCTGCACTTCAATACACCTTTCGCGTCTGAGTATTTTTTTTCTTCGGCGGGCATGTTCATCATCGCCTTCCTGGTTTGGGCGTGGGCGGAGCCGAACGAGTCCACGTACGCGACGCGCGCCAAGAGTTCCGGTCGAGCAGCCTGTGCCGTTCAGCCATGAGCATCACGTCGGCGGACTGGGCATCGACTGCCGCTACTGCCACACCACCGTCGAAAACTCGTCGTTTCGCGAACATCCCGCCGACTCAAGACCTGCATGAACTGCCACGCAGATCTGGAGCAACGGCGGCGATGCTGGAACCGGTGCGCGAGAGTTTTCGCAGCCGACCGGTCCATTCGCTGGATTCGCGTGCACGATCTGCCGGACTACGTGTACTTCAACTGGACAGCATTCACGTGGCCAAAGGCGTTGGTCGCACCACCTGCCATGGACAGGTGTAACGAAGATGCCGTTGACCTGTGGCAGGAGAAGCTCGCCGCAGACGTCGTGGTGCCTGGATTGCCACCGGCATCGTGGCGCTGTGTGCGCCCCCGGTCGGAAGTTTTCATGCGTGACTCAGCGCGCCGCCGCCCGACCAGCTCGCACTCGGAAGGCAACTCGTCGAGGAGTACCGCATCCTGAGCCTGACGAGTTGCTCGACGTGCCACCGATGAGCCACGCCGCTTTCGGCGCCGTACCACGCATCTGGATCCCAGCGTCCATGGATCTGGGCGCGCCTCGGATGCCAAGCCGCGGCCCCGCGAGTACTGGCGCTCGCTCGATGGACTCGCCGACGACGGATGGGCTTTGAGGATCTGCTCGGAGCCGGGAATTCCCGCGGCAGGCTGCGGCATCGGAACCGACGACGCAGCGGGTCGGCGCCGGTTCCGAAGGTGATGGGGCGTCGCTGGCGCTGGCGGGCCTCGAAGCGCGTGGCACCCGCCAGCCCGTACCCGACGCCGTCGCTGCCGCACGTGCGGCAGCCGGAAGGCGGTAATCCCTGGCAGGCCGCTGTTCTTTTCGCGGCGGACGGCCGCTCGACGGCGGCGGTCGCGATGGCGCGCGGCTGGTCGAGCCACCTGGGGCGGCCGGACTAAGGTTGCAGGCAACCCCAGAGCATCCGGCGAGCCTCGGCGCAGACGGATGCCATCAGCGCAGGCGGCGGCACCTCGATCTGCGATGACCCGACCGCTCGCGGGCGGCGGCTTACCTACGGCGACATCGCGCTGGAAGCGGTCCCGGGAGCGGCGCGCGGGACGCTGGGCTCCTGCAGAGCGCCACCGGAGGCGCCGGGCTGCGCTTCCTCACCGGCAAGCCACGACGTCGCCAACGCTGGCGGACCAGTTCCACGCCATGCCTTCCGCAGAAGTTCCCGGCGGCCGGATGGCACGCCAGAGCTGAGCCGCGCCGCCAGGCCGTCATTCGCGCGCCGGCGCGCGGCGGGCGTGCGACGAGCCGGTGAGCTACGCCACTACCAGCTCGACGAAGCGCCGGATGCTTGATTCGCTTTCGCTCGACGCGGATTTCTCTGCCGTTTGTGGGCTCGGCCGAGCGTCCGGTACGCCAGCGGACTTTCGCAGGCTCGCCGCCGCGTACTGCGGCCAGCCACGGCCGCGATGAACCGGGTTCTGTACGTGGTCAGGAGCACGGCTACGCCACAGCTACGGCGCGCGAAAGGCCGGAACCACCGGCTGCCGCTGCGCGCGGTGGATATCGTGGAGGCGTTCGCCGCCGCCGATTGCGGCCGGCGTGGGCGCGCGCTGGCGCGGACACTTCCGCGGGCAGCGCAGATGACCAGCGGCCCGCATGCCAAATGGATCGCGGCGGTGGTCAGGCGGACTCTGGCGCAGCACGCGGCGCGTGCGCCGCTGATTCCCGGCAGAGCACCAGCTCGCCGGCGGTGCACGTGCTGGCGCTACGCCGATCAACAGACGCGCTGGGCAGCGACCGGCAGGAACGGTGATCCACGCCGACGCGCGCTCGATCCAGAATCCGGTGGACGACTTTCGAGAGCCTGCGAGAGCTGGGGCGGAGACATGGAGTGCGGGCAAGCAGTCGAGATGCTGGTGATCGTCGGCGTGGAAATCCGGTTGTACAACGCGCCCGGTGGATTTCGCCTTCGCGCGGCGCATGTCGCAAGTGAAGCTGCGCATCCACGCCGGGGCTCTACGCGGACGAGACGCTTCGGAGCTGTTGCCGGTGGCACGTCTCGGAAGCGCACGTCCTCGGAGACGTGGAGCGACGCCCGGGCCTACGACGGTACCGTGGCGATCACGCAGCCGCTGATTCATGCCGCTCTACTTTCGGCCGGTCGGTGCACGAGCTGCTCGCGGCGCATTCGGCGACACAGCCGAACTTCAGACTCCCTACGAGATCGTGAAGGCGCACACTGGAACGCGGCAGCACACGAGCGCCGGTTTCGAGGAGTGGTGGCGGCAAGGCGGTGCATGACGGCATGGTGCCCAACTCCGCGCTGCCGGCGCTCGGCAGTTCACATTGGGGCGTCCGGCGTCCTTATCGCGCCCGCAAAGCCCGCGCGCAGGCTCGGAGGCCTCAGCAATCGCTGTTCCGCCAACGGACCCGTTCATCTTCGACGAGCCAGGTTTCCGCCAGCCAGCGGGTGGCTGCAGGAGCTGCCCGAGCCGCTGGCCACGCTCACGTGGGACAACGCTGGCGCCCATCAGCCCGCGGACGGCCGAGCGGCTGCGGCTTGCAGAACGAGGACCTGGTGGAACTCAACTACCGCGGGCGCAAAGTGCAGGCGCCGGTCTGGATGGTGCCCGGGCACGCCGACGCAGATCGGTCACGGTGCACCTCGGCTTTGGGCAGAACGAATGCAGGACGCGTCAGGCAACGGCGGCGTGGGCTTCAATGCCTATGCGCTGCGCACCTCCGACGCGCCGCTAGTTCGGCTCAGGTCTCGAGATCGGCGAAGACGGGGTCGAAGCATCCGCTGGCTGCCACGCAGAGCGCCCACCCTGATGGAGGGGCGGGCGATCGTCATCTCAGTAGGCGAGATCGGTGAGGCATCGCCGAATGCTCCCGGGCTTCGCCGAAGGAAGGGAGGAGTGCCGAGGAGTGAGCCGCCGATAACGGAGCTGAACGATCTTATCCCGGCTTCAAGCACGAGGGCTGGCGCCTGGGGCAGCGGCGATCGATCAGACCGCGTGCGTAGGATGTAACGCCTGCATGGTGGCGCATGCCAGTCGGAAAATAATATCCTCCGGTGGGCGGAAAGACCAGGTCCTCATGCGCGGCGCATGATGCACTGGTTGCGTGAGTGGATAGCTACTACCAGGGGAGCATGGACAATCCTCAAACATATTTTCAGCCGGTACCGTGCATGCATTGTGAAATGCGCTGTGCGAGCTGGTGTGTCCCGGTCCAGGCAACCAACCATTCGAGCGAAGCGCCTGACCGATATGGTTTACAACCGCTGTGTCGGGACGCGCTACTGCTCGAACAACCGTGCCCATACAAAGTGCGGCGCTTCAACTTCTTTCCTCTACTCGGACTGGAACACACCCAGCTCCTGTTGCCGCAGCGTAATCCCGATGTCTCCGGTGCGAAGCCGCGGCGTAATGGAAAAGTGCACATACTGCGTGCAGCGCATCAACGAAGGCAAGATCGAAGTGAGAAGCGGTCGCCGCGTGCACGACGGCGAGATCCAGACAGCTTGCCAGGAGCGTGCCCTACGCAAGCGATCGTGTTCAGGACATCAACGATCCGGCGAGCCGGGTGGCGGCTGGAAGCCGAGCGCTCTTAATTATTCGCTTCTGGCCGAATTGAACACGCGGCCGCGCACCACCTATCTGGCGGCTCTGCGCAATCCGAATCCAGAGATCGAGAACGCGGATGATGAGGCGAAGATGCGAACGAGATTATCGTGCCGCTCGGAACAGCCTCCGGTGATTGCGCCGGGCCATACCTTCGCGACCGTAATGCGGACAAGATCAGCTCGATCGTTCTGACGCGCAAGACGCCGCGTTTATTGGTTTATCCCCTCTTCTGATCGCGCGCGATTGCTCGATGGTGTTCCTGGCGGCCGGTCAGCTATCTGCCATGGTATAAGGGCGTGGGGATCTGGGGATCAAGATCCCGGTGATGTGGGGCTGGGCCATCACCAATTTCGTCTGGTGGATCGGAATCGGGCATCGCAGGCACGCTGATTTCCGGCGATTCTGCTGCTGTTGCATCAATCCTGGCGCAATTCGATCAACCGGGGTTCGCGGAAGCCATGACGCTGTTTCGCCGTGGCGAGCGCCGGTATGTTTCCGCTGCTCGCATCTTGGCCGCCCATGGCTGTTTCTACTGGCTGTTCCCGTGCTCCCAATACGGCGGCATTCAGCCGCAGTCCGGCAGTCCGCTGGTGTGGGACGTGTTCGCAGTCTCGACCTTTACGGAACGGTGTCGCTGCTGTTCTGGTATGTCGGTATGATCTCCGATCTCGCCACCTTGCGGGACCGCCCGCGTAACCGCTGGGCAAAAGCCACCTACGGCACTCCTGGCTATGGGCTGGCGCGCGCCGCGAGTCACTGGCAGAAATATGAGACGGCTTCGCTGCTTGCTCCCGTGGGCTGGCTACGCCGCTGGTTATTTCGGTGCATACGGTTGTCAGCATGGACTTCGCAGTGGCCATCATCGCCGGATGGCACAGCACTATCTTTCCTCCTTACTTCGTTGCAGGCGCCATTTCACTCAGGTTTTGCGATGGTTCTCGTGCGCTGGCGATTCCTCTCCGCGCCATGTACGGGCTGGGCGATCCTGATTACCATGTGCATTCGATAACTGCGCAAAGGTCATGCTGGCAACCGGCGCAGATTGTGGCGTATGCGTATATCTTTGAAGCCTTCATCGCGCGCGGTACAGCGCGAAACCATTCGAGAAATATGCCATTTGGAACCGCATGACTGGGCCCTACGCTCCCCGTACTGACGCTGATCTTCTTGCAATCTGCGTCGTTCCACAACTGCTGTGGGACGAAGAAATTCCGTACTGAATGTGATCTGGCTGTTCCTCATTTCCCGACGTACTGGTGGGAATGTGGCTCGAGCGTTATATCATCATCGTGCCGTCAGCCTGCCAGCCGCGATTTTCTGCCGTCCGCGTGGGGCTACTACTGGGGCACGATCGGGACTGGGCCACCCATCTTCGGCACCATCGGCCTGTTCTTCTTCCTGTTCTTCCTGTTCATCCGTTCGTTGCCGATGATTTCCATTTTTGAAGTCGCGCGCCGTTGCCCGAGCGAGGTAACGGGAGAGCGTCGAGGAGATGAAGACGCCGGATCTACGTGGCTTGATGGCCGGAGTTCAGAAAACCCAACGGCGCTCTCGCTGCCGCCGTGCGGCAGGTACGCCAGTGGATACCCGAAAAGTGGAAGCGTACTCGCCGTTCCTCATTGAGGAGGTGAATGAGGCGCTGGACTGCACCACAACTCGGCTGCCGTTGCTGGTGCTGTGCGGCGGTATTGTCGGCGGCCTGACCGGATATTTGTTGCAGTATTACATCGCCGTGTATCGATTTTCCGATCAACATCGGCGGCGCCCGCTGCATAGCTGGCCTTCATTCATCATCATCACTTTTGAGTCTGACGATTCTGTTCGCTGCCTTGTCGACGGTGCTGGGTTTGTTGGGGCTGATGCGGGCTGCCCATGCCATATCACCCGGTGTTCAATTGCCGCGGATTTGCTCTGGCATCACGGAACCGCTTTTCCTGATTCATCGAGGCGCGATGATCCGCTGTCTCGATCGGCACGACATACGGCGGATTTCCTGAACAGCCTGTATCCGCGCGAGGTGGTCCGAGGTTGCGCACTGCGGCACTGTTTGCGAATGGTGGGCACAGGCATTCCTGCCCGCAGCGCGTTCTTCGCATATTCGAGAGGCGCACAGGCAGGAATGCCTGTACCACACTGGCTGTTGGTTCTGCTGCCATCATCGGCGACCAATCGCCTGCCGCCGCGACATGCAGGATCAGCCGAGCGGCACATTCCGGCTCCGTCCGAGCGCGACTTCTTTGCTGACGGACGTTCTGCCCGCCCGCTGCCCAGAGGCACGGTTGCGCGGGAGAGCTGGCGGGGCCGACAAGTGTTCTTCACCGGAAAAACGGAGATGAGTGCGTGGACCGGCATTCCGTTTCCGGTCACGCGCGCGGTCTCTGACCGCGGTCAGGAGCGGTTCAATATCTACTGCCCGCCTTGCCACGGACGCTTGGGAAATGGGTTGGGCATGATCGTCACGACGCGGACTCAAGCGGCCTCCGTCCTATCACATTGACAGGCTCGCGCGAGTTCAAATCGGCTACTTCTACGACATCATCAGCAACGGTTTTGGCGCAATGGCGGATTATTTCGGCGCAAGTCGCGCCGCGCGACCGGTGGGCCATCGCGGCATACATTCGCGTGCTACAGCTCAGCCAGGCGGCCTCGTCAATGACGTGCCGCCGGAGCACCGGCAGGAGTTGGGTGACGCGGCGACATCGGCGGAACAGAAGAAACCACCACAATGAGCGCACAGGATTTCACCCTCTCATGCGCAATGGGGACGCGATCTGGATCGCGTGCGGCAACGGTCGCTCGATCATGGGAATCATCGCGCCTGCTGGTGTGCGTAATCGGGGCCATCCTCTTCTGGCCTGACCAGTTTTTCCGCGCTATCTGTACTCCCATATGTTCTACATCGGGCTGACGCTGGGATGTATGGCGCTGGCCATGCTGCAATATCTTTCGGGCGGCGCCTGGGGATCTATGCGTGATCCGTCGCATTACGGAGGCCGTCACGCGCACCGTGTCCGCTTCTGGTGATTCTACTTCTCTTCCGGTGCTGGCATTGCGTCAAATCCTCTATTCGTGGTCGCATGCCGAGGTGGTTGCAAGCGACCCTATCCTTGCAACACAAACATCTGTATCTGACATGTTCCGTTTTTCATCGGCAGGGCGCTTTTATTTCGCCGGCTGGTTCATTTTCGTGATATTTCCTGAACAAGTGGTCGCACGAACAGGATGCCAAGCGGCTGCGCATCCCTGCTGCGCGGCGCTCGCAACTGCTGAGCGGCCCCGGCTTGTGGTTTTTATGGCTTGAGCGTCAGCTTCGCTGCCGTCGATTGGTGATGTCACCGAGCCGCACTGGTTCTCGACCATCTACGGCTTCCTGTTCATTGCGCGGGCAGGGACTTTCGGCGCTGCGCTTTCTGCATTGCGGTGCTAGTGATCTTGTTCGAGGGACGGCGGGCCACTTTCAGGCGTAATCGGGCCGTCACACCTGCACGATAATCGGCAAGCTGCCTGCTCACGTTCACGATGCTGTGGGCGTACTGTTCGTACTCGCAGTTTTTGATCATCCGGGCAGGGAATCTGTCGGACGAAATTCCCTGGTGCTACGGAGCGGCTTGAAAGGCGTGCTGGCAGTGGATCGCGATTCTCCCGGTGCCCGGTTCCATTTCCCGCGTTTCCCCTTCGCGCCTCTGCTTTCCCGGAGCTTGAAGCGGAGCGGCCGCACCATCCTGCAGATCGCGGCGCTCATGCTCACTGGATGCGCTTCGTAGATTTGTTCTGGCAGGTCGGACTCCGGGCTTAACCGAGCGCGGCGCTCAGGCGTGAGCTCGGATGGACTCTCCTCGCGCCGCTTGGGATGGGCGGCCTGTGGCCGGCGATGTTTTTATTCCAGCAGCCGAAGAAATGGCCGCTGGCTGCCCCATGTTGGTGGGATCCGCACCTGAGGCGCGAGCACGTCTCGCATGGAGGCGCCAGTGAAGCATCCTACTGAGCCGGGCATGCATTCCGCTCGAGCTCCGAGAAAGCAATCCGACCGTCGCCGCGCACGAGGAGACGGATGCCGATACGCGAGCTGATCACGGGCTTCTGGCATGGGCCTCGCGTCTTCGTCAGCGGCGGGCAATCCCCATGCAACGTGCCTGATCTGGGGCTATTCGATCACTTCGCTGCGCGCGCGAGAGCAGATTGAGTCCTACGGTTACCGCGATCGTCAAACTAGCAGGCGCCGCGCGAGCCGCCCGAGCCGCGGCTGCAGCGTGCGAATCCGCCGCTCGAGCTGAGGAAGATGCTGGACGAAGAAGACGACGTTCTGAACCGTTACGGCTGGGCGGGACCCTCGGATCGTGGCAATCGTTCCTCGCATACCTGTGCAGCAGGCGACTCGAGATTGTCGCGCAACAAGGCCTCACGCCGCAATTCATGGGCACCGACCTGATCGGCGGCCGGCCTCGACGCCGAGCGTCGCCATGCCGAATCCCGGTGAGACTCTCCGCATCGCAGTCTTTCGGCGCAAAACCGCGAACGAAGAAATGAGAACGGGGATAACACAGAATCACTGTCGAAGGTCACTGGTCATGCCGCTCGCCGTCGGTGCATGGGACTGCACGCGCAGAGTTTCGCTGACCGGCAGCCGGGCATCGCCGCCCCGGTGCCGCCGCCCGGCCTGCGCGACGTGGGGCTCGATCAGGAAGCTCACTGCAGCAGGTTCCCCTTTGAACGTCGACCTTTCGCGAGCGAGATCATGGCTGCGAATTGCCGCTCGCCTCGTACTTCGGCGCGAAGCCCGTGATCTCTGGCCCTGGTCTACTACCAGTGCGCCCGATGCTACGCGCACGCAGATTTTGAACGGACTGGTGATCAGTCTCCGCGGCATGTCGCCTTCGAATCCGGCCGCGATTTCTTCACGTAGGTCGTCAGCGTCAGTATCGATCCCACCGAGACGCCGAGCCCGCGTCCCGGAAAAAGACGTGGCCAGCACTTGCGCCGGTACGCCAAGAGCTCGAACGGCTGGCACTTTCTGACGGGCGCGGAGCCGGCAATCAAACGGCTGGCGCAAGCCGTTGGATTCCGGTACGCCCACGATCCTAAGACCGGGCAGTGGGCGCATCGCGAGCGCGATCATGGTGCTCACACCGGCGGGTAAACTGTCGAAGTATTTTTACGGCATCGAGTACGCGCCGCGCGATTCGAGGCTGGGCTCTGGTGGAAGCGTCGGAGAACAAGATCGGCATCCTCGGTCGCATCAATTGCCGCGCCTGTTCTGTCTTCACTACGACCCGCAGACCGGTAAATATTCGGCGATCGTGATGAATATCGTGCGGCTCGGCCTGGCGCCCTCACGGTGCTGATCTCTCGGCGTAGGTCTGTTCTGGCTGTGGCGGTGGGATCTCAGCGCGCATCACCACGCTTCGGTTCCGGTGGGCGTGCCGAGGACGCGGTACACGATGAATCCGACGTTCCAGTCCTTACCGGACCAGGCGTCCACCACCGCACGCCAGCGTGATCACCCGAGTATTTACCTGGTGACCGTCGCCATCATTTTCAGCACGCTGATTTTCCTGCTCATTCTTTTGCCCGCGATCAAATACCGCCGCATGCGTCGGAGCACGACGCGTACGGGCGACATCAGCGAAAAAGTAGCGGTTCATGCTGAGAGAGATGACCTGGTCGATCATCTCCCTTCGGACTCATGCTGGTCATGTTCGGTCTGGGGGGCCAAAGTATCTTCTTTCGAGATGTCGCGGCCGCCCGACGACGCCAGTTGAACGTTTGCGTGGTGGGCGTTGCAGTGGATGTGAAGACCCAGGCACTCCGGGGAGGCCAGCGTGAGATCAATGAGCTTCACGTGCCGCTTGACGTTCCGTCAAGCTCACCATGACCTCCGGAAGACGTGATCCACAGTTTTTACGGTCCTCCGCCTTCTGCGTCAAGTTCGACGTGTCTTGCCGGGAAGGTATAGCAACCGCATGGTTCAACCCCACGCAAGCCAGGCCGGTACCATCTCGTTTTGCGCGGAGTACCGCGGCGAACGCTGCACTCCGGGATGGCTGCGGCTCGATCTACGTGATGGAGCGTTTCGGCCGAGTACGAGACGTGAGAACTTGCGGCGTGCTGGCGGGGAGTCGCGCTGGCTGCCAACGGACAGAAGCTATCCGAATATCTGCCCGCGCCAATTGCCATCGCACCGATGTCTTCGGCCGCAGGTGTCCGAACCTCGAGCGGCGTGGTCGGCAAAGCCTGCGTAGAGCTGACGACCGGGTGAAAGTTCGGTGAGAGCCGACGAGGCTTATATCCGGCGAATCGATTCTCAACCCAGGTCGCCAGGCATCGTGGCCGGCTATCAAAACATCATGCCGTCATTCCAGGGTTTGTGACCGAAGAAGACTCTGCTGCAGCTCATCGAGTACATCGTAAGGCGCCTTGGCGCGCCACCGGGCTCAGCGGGCTGCGCCCCACGCGGCCGGCGCCATTCCTGCCGGGCACTCGAACGCCGCGGAACGACTGGAGGGCCCATCTCCGGCAGATCGGCCGCCGGCACGGCAAGCGTCGAACGGAGTAAAGCGGTCGCCGTCCTGAACCGGAACAGAAACGTTAATCGTGCGATCACGCGCCGCAACGTAAACCACTGTAGAGACGCCCGAAAGTTACCTCACCGCCGATTACGGGGTGAAGTCCTGGCTGTTGACCAAAGACCATAAAATCGTGAATATCGGCTCTCTCTTTTATCTCCGCCACCATAACGTCGTTTTTCTTCTTCTTTCTCGGCGTGGTATCTTTGCCACGACTATCCGGCTGAAACCCGCTGACGCCCAACGGCGACCTGGTGTCGCCGCAGACTTACAACATGCTGTTCAGCCTCGCTCGGAATCATCATGGTCTTCCTGTTCCCGTGATCCCCTTGGATTCCCGCGACGTTGGGCAATTCTTCTCGTCCCCGCCCATGATCGGCTGCAAGTGACTCTGGCGTCTCCTAAGCTCAACCTGCTGAGTCTGTGCATTCTCGTGGCAGGCGGATTGTTCGTCCTCTACGCCATGCTGGTTGGCGGCGTGGACACGGGGTGGACGCTTTACGTGCCGTTCAGCACGCGCTCAAGGCACGCAAAACACGTACGTAGATTCCTCACCGCCGTAGTGCATTTTCATCATCGGGTTTTTCGTCCATTCCTGATCTCTCGGCCTGAATTTCATCACGTGTTGCGATACACCGGATGCGCGCTCCGGGACTCATGCGGTTCCGATCTGCCGCCGTCTTTCATCTGGTCGATCTATGCCACCAGCGTGATTCAGGTGCTCGCGAGACGCCTGCTCTCGCAGCAGACTCATGTTGTTGGATCGCGGTCGAGCGCGCGTTCCACCTGGGCTTCTTCGATCCACGCCTGGGCGGCGATCCGGTGCTGTTCCAGCACCTGTTCTGGTTCTATTCGCACCCGGCGGTCTCACATCATGATCCTGCCGTCGATGGGCGTGATCAGCGAGCTCGTGACTTCCAGCTCGCGTAAGCGCATCTTCGGTTACCGGCTCATCGCGGTCTCGAGCCTCGCCATCGCCGTCGTCGGCTTCCTGGCGTGGGGCCATCACATGTACGTGGCCGGCGAGTCGGTCTATGCCGGGATGATGTTCTCGTTCCTGAGCTTCATCGTGGCGATCCCGTCGGCCATCAAGGTCTTCAACTGGACGGCGACGCTCTACAAGGGCTCGATCTCGTGGAACGCCCGACCTTGTACGTGATCGGCTTCCTGGGCCTCTTCACGATCGGCGGCCTGACCGGCGTCGTGCTGGCGGCCATGGGCGTCGACATCCACGCTGCCGACACCTACTTCGTCGTCGCGCACTTCCACCACATCATGGTCGGTGGCGCGATCATGGCATATCTCGATGGTCTGCACTTCTGGTGGCCCAAGATGACCGGCCGCATGTATCCGGAGGGGTTGGGCTGCTTTCTTGCGCTGTGTTTCCTTTGATCTAATCTGACATTCTTCCCGCAATTCCTTTTGGGTTACCTCGGCATGCGCCGTTACCATGCCTATCCGGACGAATTCCAGGTGTATCGCACGTCCTTTCGACTGCGGGAGCTTCGGTGCTGGCAGTCGGGTATCTGATACCCGCGATCTATTTCATCTGGTCGCCGTGATGGAGCAATAGCCCTGCTCAATAACCCGTGGCGCGCACCGGGACTCGATGGCAGACGACCTCGCCGCCGCCGACCGAAAATTTCGACATCACTCCCGTCGTGACTACGAGGCTTACGATTATCTTTGGTTCCTCGAGCAGGAGATGACGGTTGGCTAATCAATACGCCAGCGCTCCGGCACCAGTTCGACGACGTTGATCAGCAGAAGACGCATCGACCTTCGATGTGGCTTTTTCTGGCTACCGAGATCCTCTTCTTCGGCGGCATGTTCTGGCTGCTATACCATCTACCGTTCCGCGTACCCGGTCGCATTCGGCATCGCCAGCAAATCACCCTCGATCTCATACTGGGAGCTGTTAGCACGGCGATCCTCATCTGCAGCAGTTTCACCATGGCTTGCGGCGTGACGAGCGCGGCCACTGGACAACGAAAAGCGCTGGTGGCATTTCTCTCGCTGACGATTCATTTGCAGTGGCGTTTCTGGTCGTCGAGATGTCGGAATGGCACATGCTTTACAAAGAAGGCCTGATGCCGGATTCAACTTCACCTACAAAGAAACGGATCCCAGCCATGTGCAGTTGTTCCTCTGTTTGTACTTCTCCATGACAGGGCCGCATGCGTCGGCACGTGACTATCGGGATCGTGCTGCTAGCGGTGATGGCCTTTCCGCGCGTTCGGCGGCGCTTTCAGCCCGCAATATTACACACCCATCGAGCTGAGCGGCTTGTATTGGCACTCTTCGTGGACCTGGTCTGGATTTTTCTCTTTCCGCTGTAATTATTTCGATCGCGCGCCACCTGGCGCATGGGTCATAAATGGCTGAGTATATCAGCAATACGTAACCGAACGAAGCACA